>Ga0075425_100000039_pt1 | contig 130814 bp, 131 predicted proteins | sample SoiMethybrSBSTD4_FD_75300 | JGI IMG/M metagenome (GOLD analysis project Ga0075425, IMG submission 75300) | Bulk soil microbial communities from a Populus tree surrounding site in Tennessee, USA - Soil MetaG P. TD hybrid SBSTD4 | ecosystem: Environmental > Terrestrial > Soil > Tree plantation...
TCCACAGCACGCGGCCGGAACCGGCATCGACGACGATGCCGGCGGCGACGTGCACGCCGGGCAGCGCGCGCGTTGAGGCACCGGCCGCCCGCAGCGGCGAGGTCGCGCCGCCGGTGCCGTTCCCGGGCGTCTGCGGCACCACGCCGGTGAGCGCGCTCGGGGGGATCACGCCGGCCGATCGATCGGTCAGCGGCAGCACCCGCCAGACGACGACGGCGGCGGCCGCGACAAGGGCGACCAGCAGGATCACGAGCACCGCGCGCAGCGGCGACACGGCGGGCAGGCGCCGTCGCCGGCGGGGACCGGCCTGCATCGAGTACAGCGGGGGACGCCTCGTCGCCACAGACACACCCTACAATCGGGGGCATGACGGCCAACCCGCTACGCGACTTGCCTTCCGTGGACGCGCTCCTGCGCACGGGCGCGGGCGAGGCGCTGGTCGAGGAGCACGGAAGGCAGGCGGTGGTGGAGGCGCTGCGGGCGGTGCTCGCTGAAGCACGTGCGGCGGAGACGGTTCCCGATCAGGAGGGCCTGCTGGAGGCGGCGGCGGGACGGCTGGGACGGCCGCCCAGCCTGCGCCCCGTGCTGAACGCGACCGGAGTGATCATCCACACCAACCTGGGTCGCGCGCCGCTCGCGGAAATTGCGATCGAGCGGGTGGGCGAGGTGGCCGCGGGCTACTCGACGCTCGAGTACGACTTGGCGGCGGGAGCTCGCGGGTCGCGTCACGACCACCTCTCCGGCCTGCTGTCGAGCCTGACGGGCGCGGAGGCGGGGCTGGCCGTCAACAACAACGCGGCGGCCGTACTGCTGTGCCTCGCGGCGACGGCGGGCGGCGGCGAGGTGCTGATCAGCCGCGGTCAGCTGATCGAGATCGGCGACGGGTTCCGGATCCCTGACATCCTCGCCCAGTCGGGTGCCCGGCTGGTGGAGGTCGGCACCACGAACCGCACCAGCATCGCGGACTATCGCAGGGCGGTCACGAGCGAGACGCGGGCGCTCCTGCGGGTGCACCAGTCCAACTTCCGGATCGTCGGGTTCACGGCTCACCCCGGGCTGGGGGAGCTGGCGGAGGTGGCGGGCGGAGACGTGGCGCTGATCGACGACCTCGGCTCCGGCGCGCTGCTCGACCTGCCGGCCCTGATGGACGAGCCCACCGCGCGGGCCAGCATCGAGGCCGGCGCCGACCTGGTCTGCTTCTCCGGGGACAAGCTGCTGGGCGGGCCGCAGGCGGGGATCATCGTCGGCACCGCCGAGGCCGTGGGACGGGTGAAGCGCCACCCGCTGGCGCGCGCGATGCGCATCGACAAGCTGTCGCTGGCGGCGCTGGAGGCGACGCTGGAGCTGTACCGGAATCCCGCACAGGCGCTGGCTCAGATACCGGTGCTGCGGTCGCTGGGGGAGCCGGCCGAGCGCGTGCGTGAGCGGGCCGAGCGGCTCTGCCGGCGGCTGGGCGGCGAGCTGACGGAGACGACGGCGAAGGTGGGAGGCGGCGCTTTGCCGTTGCTGGAGCTGGACAGCTTCGCCTGTGCGCTGGAGGGCGGGGACGAGTTGGCGGCGCGGCTGCGTGAGGGTGACCCGCCGGTGATCGCTCGGGTGCAGGAGGGCCGGGTGCTGCTCGACTGCCGGACGCTCAGCGACGAGGACTGCGACCTGATCCGCCCGTGACCGAGGCGCCGCTGACCGTGGGCACGGCCGGCCACATCGACCACGGCAAGACGGCGCTGATCGCGGCGCTGACCGGGGTCGACACCGACCGGCTGCCGCAGGAACGGGCGCGAGGCATCTCGATCGAGCTCGGATACGCGCCGCTGCAACTGCCGTCGGGGCGAAGGCTGTCGGTGGTCGACGTGCCGGGCCACGAGCGGTTCGTGCGGACGATGGTGGCCGGGGCGACGGGGATAAACATGTACCTGCTGGTCGTGGCCTGCGACGACGGTGTGATGCCGCAGACGCGCGAGCATGCCGCGATCCTGAGGATGCTAGGACTGCGGCTGGGAGTCGTGGCGCTGACCAAGCGAGACCTGGTGGACGACGAGACGGCGGCGCTGGCGCGGATGGACGTGGAGGAGCTGATCCCCGACGCGCCGGTGGTGGAGGTGTCGTCACGAACCGGAGCGGGTCTGCCGGAACTGCTGGCCGAGCTTGACCGGGTGGCGGCGCTGGCGGATGGGCGTCGACAGGAGGGGCCGGTGCGGCTGCCGATCGACCGGTCGTTCACGCTGCGCGGGATCGGCACGGTGGTGACGGGCACGCTGTGGTCGGGTGCGGTCAGCGCGGGCGACCGACTGGCAATCCTGCCGAGCGGGCGCGAGGTGCGGGTGCGAAGCGTGCAGGTGCACGACGCGCCGGTGGAGACAGCCGCGGCCGGGCAGCGCGTGGCGGTGGCGCTGGTGGGAGTCGACCGCGACCAGGTGACGCGAGGTGACACGCTGGCTGAGCCGGGCAGCCTGACGGCGGGATACCGGCTGGAGTGCGAGGTGGAGGTACTCGCGGACGCGTCGCACGCGCTGCGAGGCGGGGAGCGGGTCACCGTACACCACGCAACGACCGAGACGCCGGCCCGAGTGGCGGTGCGTGACGGCGATGCGATCGATCCGGGCCAGTCCGGGCGGGTGCAGCTGCGGCTGCAGCGGCCGATAGCCGCGGTGGCAGGCGATCACGTGGTGATCCGGCTGACGGCCCCACAGACGACGGTGGCGGGCGGGGTGGTGATCGACCCGGCACCTTCGCGCAGCGGCCGCGAGCCGGAGCGGCAACAGCCGGCGGCTGCACCCGTCCCCCGCGTGCTGTCCGACGAGGGCGCAGACGAGCTGGAACGGCGTCTGGCCGAGACGCCGTTCGCTCCGCCGCCGCTGCGACCGGACGATCAGGGCGCCGCCGCGTACCTGGCCGACGCCGGCCGGATCGTGCGCGCCGGCAAGGAGCTGGCGTTCACCAGGGCCGCGTTCGACCAGGCACAGGCGGCGGCGGTGGAGCTTGCGACCGAGCACGGCTCGGTCACCCTGGCCCAGCTGCGCGACCGCCTCGGCTGCTCCCGCCGCTACGCACAGGCGCTGCTCGAAGCGCTCGACTCGCACGGTGTGACGCGCCGCGTGGGCGACGCACGAGTGCTCCGCCGCAGCCACCGAAACGCGGCGGGCTGAGCGCGCGTGCAACACCCACGCCTGGCACCGGTGTTGCACGAATTCCGACAGTCAAACGGCCCTCCGGCTACGAATATCGTAGTTTTTGGCCCTCAAATTGTCGGAATTCGTAGAATCGGGCGCAACGGCGGTGCCAGGCGCGGGTGTTGCATGAGGCGCACGTGATGACGGCTCGGGAGCCCTCGCGGCTGGGAGCGATCGTGCTCGCCGGCGGGCGGTCGAGCCGGATGGGCACGCCCAAGGCGCTGCTCGACTGGCACGGGGGCACGCTGGTGCGGCGCGTCACCGGGATCCTGCAGCGGGTCGCCGATCCGGTCGTGGTGGTGCACGCCGCCGGGCAGGAGCTGCCGACGCTGCCGGGCGTCGAGCGGGTGGTCGATCGGGCGCCCGATCGCGGCCCGCTTGAAGGCATGGCGGCCGGGCTGCGGGCGGTGGCCGACCGCTGCCCGGCCGCATTCGTCTCGGGTACCGACCTGCCGTTCCTGCACCCCGACCTGGTGCGGGCGCTGGCGGCAGCGCGACGCGAGCACGGTGTGGCGGTGCCTGTCGCCGACGGCCACGTGCACCACCTCTGCGCTGTCTACCGCTCGGATCTGCTGTCTGCGGTCGAGCGGCAGCTGGCCGGCGACCGGTTGCGCGTGGGACTGCTGCTGGAAGGGATCGATGTGCTGCGGGTGGACGCGGACGCGCTTCCGCATTCCGAGTCGCTCCGAAACCTGAACACGCACGACTCATACCGGCAGGCACTGGCCGAGCCGCAGCCTCGGATCGCACTTCCGGCCGGGTCGGTCCGCGCAGCCACGCTGGGCGAGGCGATCCTCCTCACCCCGGCGCTGGCCGCCGAGCTGCCGGCCCGCACGCTGCGCCTGAACGGCGCCGCGATCGAGCCTGACCCGACAACGCCGCTGGTCGAGGGCGACGTGCTCGAGCTGACCTAGACCGGTGCTCGAGCTGAGCTACTCGCTCCGGCCGCGCAGCTCGTCCAGCAGGTGCCCGACCCGCCGCATCCGATCGCTGTCCCCCTCCAGGTCAGCGATCAGATATCGCAGCCACAGCCGCTGCGTGCGATCAAGCTTCGGGATTCGTACCGTGATGCCGGCCATCGAAGGTCAGCAGTTCGGCAGCGGCGGGCGAACTCCTGCCCGCTCAGCGCTCCTGCAGGTCGAGCGCGACCGAGTTGATGCAGTAGCGCTTGCCCGTGCTGGCCGGCCCGTCATCGAACACGTGCCCGAGGTGGCCGCCGCAGGCCGCGCAGCTGACCTCGGTCCGCGTCATGCCGTAGCTGGTGTCGACGTCGAGATGCACGTTGGCGCGGTTCGCCGGCTCGCAGAAGCTGGGCCAGCCGGTGCCCGAGTCGAACTTGGCATTCGAGTCGAACAGCTCCGCCCCGCACCCGGCGCACCGGTACACGCCGTCCTGCTTGGCATCGACGTAGGCGCCCGTGAACGGCCGCTCCGTGCCCTTCTCGCGCATCACGTGGTACTGGTCGGACGTGAGCTGCTCGCGCCACTCCTGCTCGCTCTTCCTGATCTCCGTGCTCATCGAATCATCCTCCTGGTTTCAGCGTCACAGATACAGACCCGGACGCCGTCAATTCGCTACACCGTCGATGGGACCCCGATTGGAGCGCCGTCAGCGGATCGGCTCGGCGCTGCCCCGCGACGGCATCCTGGCCGCGTCGGCATCCGCGCCGTCCCGGTAGTGCCCCTCCCCCGGCCACGGCGCCAGCATCAGCAGCAGCCGCGCCGCACCTCCGGCCGCGCGCACGGCATGCCGTTCGCCCGGAGCGAACGTGAGTAGCGTGCCCGCCGCGCACGTCGTCTCCTCGCCGCCCGCGCTGACCTGTACCTCGCCGGCCACCACCTCCACCACCGCGCGCTCGTGCACGCTGTGGTCGCCGAGCTCGTCGCCGTCGCTGAGGTCGATCACGACCGCCCGGCATTCCGGCGTCGAGAACAGCACCTTCGGCTCGCGGCGACCCGAGGCGTCGACCGACGGGATGTGCCACCGCTCCATGCCGCCACGATAGCGCGTATGTCCAACCTCGAGGGGTTTACCCGATGCGGCCGGGCCACCGCGGCGGCATGCTCGGGCCACTCACGCTGACTCTCCCAAGGAGCGGATCATGCACGCACATCGAATCCAAACGGCAATGGCCTTGCCCGCACTCTGCGCCGCACTGGCGCTCGCCGGCTGTGGCGGCGGCACCGGCGGGGTGGCGATCGGCTCGCATGCCACCGCAGCCACGAAGCAGGCCACCACCCCCAGCAAGCCACCGCCCATCACGCCGGCCGAGCGGCGCTGGCTGAAGGCTATCCGGCACTACGACAAGCGGCTGGTCGGAACAATGACTGGAACCACGGTCATGACGAGCGAATCGCTGGCTCGAGAGCGCGACTTCGACGACTCCTGCAAGGCCGCCCTGCGGCGGGCCGGTTCGCCGGGGCGATACCGGCCGGTGCAGCCGATGGTGCACAGGGCCTGCGCGATGCTCCACCAGGCGGCCCTGCAGCTGCGCCACGCGCTGGCCATGGGCATGATCAGCGGGTCGATCATCGAGGGCGCCGACTTCGCCGACTTTGACCAGGCGACGAACAACGCCCTCAACAAGGAGGGCAACGCCACCAACCTGCTCGCCCACGCTCTTGTAAAGGCCGACCGGATCACGAAGCGATTCGGTACCGCCACCTGATCGGAGGAATTCCCGCTGCCCGGCGAGGAGACTGCCGGGCAGCGGCGAACAGTCCTGACATGGAAGCATCGCCGGTCAGATTCGAGGGCATGGACGTCGCCTCCGTTTCCCGCATCGTGATCCCGTTCATGATGGTCAGCCGCGAGGAGATCGCCGGCGTTCGCGGACTCTCACGCGAGTTCTGCGAGGTGCCGTTCCCGCCCGGCGCACGCGTGGTGCAGGCGGAGAAGACCGAGGGCGCCTGGATCGTGTGGTACGTCGAGCGCGTCGAAGCGATCTGAGCGAGACGCCTCAGTTCGAGCCGTCGTCGTCCTCTCCACCACCGTGGTCGTGGTGGCGGCCGCCGTGATGGCGAGATCCGCCCTCATGCGACCGGCCGCCGTCGTGGTGGTGTCCGTGCCGTGGCGGGTGGTGCCAGGCGTGGTGCCGATGGTGGGACGGCGGCGAGTGCTCGTGCCGTGGCCGATGGTGCCCGGCGTGATCCTGGTGATGCGACCGCTGTCCGTCTCGCGGGTGGTGCCCTGCGTGATGGTGGTCAGAGTCCAGCCCATCGTGATCGTGATGACGCCGCGCGGGCCGGTCGGGGTTGATGCAACGGTTGTCGGCACGCAGGGCATGCCGCTCGCAGGTGCGGTGCCGCGCAGGGTGCGGCCGCTGCGCGAGCGGGACGCCGCTTGAGCCGCCGCCGCTGCCGGCGCCCGAACCGCCGCCCCCCGCATTCCCCGAGCCACCCTGCGATGCTCCCGCGCCGCCCTGGTTGCCGGTGGAGACCGAGACAGTGGTGCCGGCCGCCGGCGCGGGCGGCGTGACGACGATCGCCTGGCCGCCCGTCGAGGACGCGTTCGGCGTGGCCGTCACCCTCCCGTATTGCGACGTGGGCGGCGCCGCCGCCGCGTTCACCTGGATGATCGCGTCGACCGCCCAGCCCGGGAACGAGAGCACACTGCCACCGCCGACCGCGCTCAATGCGACGGCAGCGAGGGCGCCGTAGCTCGCGAGCACCGCGAGGCCGAGGACGGCAGACGCCCCCATGCCGCGCGACCGCGTGAGCACGGGCGAGCGTTCCTTTAACGGCTCCTGTGACACCTGTTAAGACCCCTTCGTACGGCTGTAGAGTGACACAGCCGCCGGTCGCGGGCCTACCCCAAATGGGTGATCCACGACCTGTATGATCGCCCGCAATGACCGAAAATGCGACATTCGACTACGTGGTCGTCGGCGGCGGAACGGCCGGGGCGATCGTGGCAGCGCGCCTCTCCGAGGACCCGGACGTGAGCGTCTGCCTGTTCGAGGCGGGTCCCAGCGACGTCGGCTTCGACGACGTGCTGCAGCTGCGCCGCTGGCTGTCTCTGCTGGAGGGGCCGATCGACCTCGCCTACACCACGACGCTGCAGCCCCGCGGCAACGCCCACATCGTGCACTCGCGCGCCGCCGTGCTGGGCGGCTGCTCCTCGCACAACACGCAGATCTACTTCAAGCCGTTCCCCGGCGACTGGCAGGACTGGGTGGATCGCGGCGCCGAGGGCTGGGAGCCCGAGGTGATGGGCCCCTACTACGACAAGCTCCTCACCAAGCACCAGATCGTGGCCGAGAAGGACCGAAACCCGGTGCTGAAGGACTGGATCCCCGCTGCCGCGGAGGCCGCCGGAGTGCAGGCGAACCCGGACTGGAACGCCGGCCCGTTCCGCAACGGGGTCGGCTTCCTGGACGTCGGCTATGACCCCGCGACCGGCGTGCGGTCGTCGTCGAGCGTCGCCTACCTGCACCCGATCATGGGCAAGCGGCCGAACCTGACCGTCCGCACCGACACGTGGGTACGGCGGGTCAACCTGAACGGCGGCCGCGCCGTCTCGGTCTCCACCGATTCTGGAGACGCCGTTGCCACCAGGGAAATAGTGGTCTGCGGGGGCTCGATCGACACCCCTCGCCTGCTGTTGCTGTCGGGCATCGGCCCGGCCGATGACCTGCGCGCGCTCGACATCGAGGTGCAGCACGACCTGCCCGGCGTCGGTGAGAACCTGATCGACCACCCCGAGTCGATCATCATCTGGGAGCTGTCGAGGCCGCTGCCGCCGCAGGGCGTGATGGACGCGGACTGCGCGCTGTTCGTCAACCGCCTTGGCAACGACGACCGCCCCGACCTGATGTACCACACCTACCAGCTGCCGTTCACCTTCAACACGGAGCGGCTGGGCTACCCGGTGCCCGACGACGTGATCTGCATGACGCCGAACATCCCGCGGTCGCGGTCGGTGGGACGCATGTGGCTGCTCTCCAAGCACCCCGAGGTGAAGCCGGCGCTGGACTTCCAGTACTTCACCGACCCAGAGGGTTACGACGAGCAGACGATCGTGGACGGGCTCAAGATCGCGCGCGAGGTGGCGGCGACCGAGCCGTTCAAGAGCTGGGTCAAGCGCGAGGTGGCGCCGGGGCCCAAAATCACGAGCGACGCCGACCTGTCCACCTACGGGCGGGCCGTGCACCACACGGTCTACCACCCCAGCGGCACCTGCAGGATGGGCGCCGCCTCAGACGACATGGCCGTGGTCGACCCGCAGCTGCGGGTGCGTGGCGTCGAGGGGCTGAGCATCGCCGACGGGTCGATCTTCCCGACCATGCCGACGGTCAACCCGATGGTGGCCACGTTCATGATCGGCGAGCGCGCAGCGGATCTCGTGCGCGAGCGCAACGGCTAGGTCGAGCGCTACATCGCCTCGATCGCCTCATCCACCATCGCCGTGCCGCCCACCAGCCAGCGCCGGCTGGCCCAGCGCGCCATGCCGACGCCGAAGCGTACGCCGATGAAGGCGGCCAGCCCCAGCCAGAGGGCGGTCAGCCCCCAGCCATAGTGGATCGTCGCCACCGAGACCGGGAGGTAGGCGGCCAGTGCCGCCAGCACGGTCACGTTGCGCATGAACTTCAGGTCTCCGGCGCCCAGCAGCACGCCGTCGAGAGCGAACAGGACGCCGTTCACGGGCATCATCAGCACCAGCACCGGCCACAGCTTCGCGGTCTGCTCACGGACGGCGTCGTCATTTGTGAATACGGCGGGGATGATTGTATGCCCAGCTGCCAACACCGCCGCGAAGCCGAGTCCCAGCACCAGGCCGGCGACCAGCAGCCTGCGCGCCAGCACGGAAGCGACGCCGAGCGCGTCCGCGCCCAGCAGGCGCCCGATCAGCGCCTGGGCAGCGATCGCGGTCGAGTCGAGGAAGAGCGCGCAGAAACCCCACAGCTGCGTGCCGATCTGCTGCGCCGCCAGCTGGGCGTTGCCCATGCGGGCGGCGGCGCCGGCCGCGACGGTGAACGCGAGGAAGAACGCGAGCGTGCGCACCGATAGGTCGCGGGCGGCCCCGAGCTGGGCCACGATCCGCGACCAGGCCGGCCGCAGGTCTGCGCCGCGGCGCACGAGCAGCACGAGGAAGACGAGACCGGAGCCGGTCTGGGCGACCACGTTGGCGATGGCGGATCCCTCGATGCCGAACCCGAAGCCGCGGATCAGGGTGAAGGAGAGCGCGATCGAGAACACGTTGGCGACCACCAGCACGTACAGCGGCGTCTTCGTGTCCTGGAAGCCGCGCAGCCAGCCCTGGCCTGCGGCCGTGATCAGGACGAACGGCGCCCCTAGCGCAGCGATGCGAATCCAGGTCAGGCCCTGCGCGGCAGCGGGCGTGGCGCCGCCGGCGACCAGGTGCACCGCAGGCGCGGCCAGCAGCTCGATCAGGACGATCAAGAGCAGGCCCAGTGCCACCGCCAGCCAGGTGGCCTGCACGCCGGCATCGAGCGCATCGCGGTGCAGATCTGCGCCGTAGAGGCGGGCGGCGCGGGACGTGGTGCCGTACTCGAGGAACGTGGTGAACCCGAACACCTCGGAGAGCAGCAGGCCCGCGACGGACAGCCCGGCCAGGGGAAGGGTGCCGAGATGGCCGACGATGGCGGTGTCGCCGAGCACGTACAACGGCTCGGCGATCAGGGCGCCCAGCGCCGGAACGGCGATCGCGAGGATCTCCCGGTCGCGCGGCATCCTGGCGTGGTCGCTCACCGCCCGAGTGATAGCAGAGCGCCCGCGATCGAGCCGGCGCGCCTACGTCGCGCGCGCCAGCGGCTTGAACTTGATCCGGTGCGGCTGAGCGGCCGTCTCGCCCAGCCGGTTTCGCCTGTTCTCCTCGTACTCGTCGTACGCGCCCTCGAACCAGACCACCTGCGAGTCGCCCTCGAAGGCCAGGATGTGGGTGGCCACGCGGTCCAGGAACCAGCGATCGTGTGAGATCACCACCGCGCAGCCGGCGAAATCGAGCAGCGCATCCTCGAGCGCACGCAGCGTGTCCACGTCGAGGTCGTTGGTGGGCTCGTCCAGCAGCAGCAGGTTGCCGCCGCTTCGCAGCAGCTTCGCCAGGTGCAGCCGGTTTCGCTCGCCGCCGGAGAGGTCGCCGACCCGCTTCTGCTGGTCAGACCCCTTGAAGTTGAACGACGAGACGTACGCGCGCGATGCGATCTCGCGCTTGCCAAGCGAGATCCGATCCTTGCCGTCGGAGATCTCCTGCCACACGCTGCGGGCCGGATCGAGGTCGGCCCGGGCCTGGTCGACGTAGGCCACCTGGACGGAGTCCCCCAGCTCCAGCTTGCCGGCGTCCGGCTGCTCCTGGCCCACGATCATGCGAAACAGCGTCGTCTTGCCGGCGCCGTTGGGACCGATCACCCCGACGATCCCGCCCGGCGGCAGCGAGAAGCTGAGGTCCTCTATCAGCAGCCGGTCGCCGAAGCCTTTTCCGAGGTCGGTCGCCTTCACCACCTTGTCGCCGAGCCGCTCACCGGCCGGAATGTGGATCTCGACGCGGTCGAGCTGCACCCTGTCCTCCTCGGCCAGCAGCTGCTCGTAGGCGGCCAGCCGCGCCTTCGACTTGGCGTGCCGTGCCCGCGGCGCCATCCGCACCCACTCCAGCTCGCGCTGCAGCGTGCGCCGGCGGGCCGAGGTCTGCTTCTCCTCCACCGCCAGCCGCGCCTGCTTCTGCTCCAGCCACGATGAGTAGTTGCCCTGGAACGGGATGCCGCGGCCGCGGTCGAGCTCGAGGATCCAGCCGGCGACGTTGTCCAGGAAGTAGCGATCGTGGGTGACCGCGAGCACCGTGCCGGAGAACCGCTCCAGGAACTGCTCCAGCCAGGCCACCGACTCGGCGTCGAGGTGGTTCGTGGGCTCGTCCAGCAGCAACAGGTCGGGGCTCGAGAGCAGCAGCCGGCACAGCGCCACCCGGCGGCGCTCACCGCCGGACAGCGTGGATACGTCGGCGTCGGGCGGGGGGCAGCGCAGCGCGTCCATGGCCACGTCCAGATCGCGCTCGAGGTCCCAGGCGCCCATCCGCTCGATCCGGTCCTGCACCTCTCCCTGCTGCTCCAGCAGCGCGGCCATCTCGTCGTCCGACATCGGCTCGGCGAAGCGCGCCGACAGCTGGTTGAAGGTGTCGAGCAGGTCGCGCTTCTCGGCCACCCCGTCCTCTACGTTGCCGCGCACGTCCTTGGAGGGATCGAGCTCGGGCTCCTGCGGCAGGAACCCGACCGTTGCGCCGGGCGCCAGCTGGGCGGTGCCGTTCGAGGGCTCGTCGAGTCCCGCCATGATCCGAAGCAGCGTCGACTTGCCGGCGCCGTTGGGCCCCAGCACGCCGATCTTGGCGCCGGGCAGGAACGACAGCGAGATGTCCGCGAGCACCTGCTTGTCGGGCCCGTGGAACTTGTTCACGCGATGCATCGCGTAGATGTAGGACGTGCTCACGGCGGCAGGATAGGCGCTGGTCGACGCCGGCGCGACGCCGGAGCGGCTATCCGCCGGAGACGCGCCCGCGGTGGCGCCCGCCCCAGAGCAGGCCCAGCACGCCGGCCGCCGCAAACCCGATCGCGCCCGACAGGATACCGACGACGATGCCGCCGCCCAGGTTGTGGACGCCGATCAGGCCCGGCCCCGCGATCAGAAACACCGGGATCAGCACCATCAGCCGGTCGCGCATCATCCCGGGCGGTCCCGATGCCCACCACCACACGCAGAACGCGGAGACGAGCACGGCCACCGCCACCTCCACCCGCCCGGCTGTCAGCTCCGAGACGGAGCCGAACGCCGCGGCCGCGACCAGGCTGTATGTCCAGATCGCAATCAGGCTGCCGGTGGCGGTCACGACCAGGTCACGGCGAACCAGCTTCCGCAGCTGCTCGGGGTCCATAGCCACTGCGTCCATTGTCACACAGGCTCCTCGGATACCGCGCGGGCGGCCCGCCGCAGCGGGCCGCCCGCGCCATGGATCAGCTCACGGCCCGCCGTGGATCGGCGGCTGCGTGACCTCGGCCAGCGCCTCGGCCGTGCCGCCCGCCGCCTGGTGCTCGGGCAGGACGCCCATCTTGTCCTTCTGGTAGCCGTAGTACAGGACCAAGCCCGCGCCGACTGCCAGCACCACCCCCAGGATCGGCCCGTACTGCTGGTACCACTTGGTGCCGTAGAAATAGTCACGCGGCCAGGCCAGGTTGACCACCATCGCCGCGCCGTAGAAGATGGCGATGCCGTTCGTCACCATCGCCCAGCCTCCCAGCTTGAAAAGGCCCTGGTTGCCGGTGGGGAGGGTACTCGGCCAGCCCTCGCGTCGCCGCTGGAACAGCGGGATCGTGACGCCCAGGTAGGCCAGGTACATGTAGATGATGCCGAGGCCGAGCACGATCGTGACGGCATAGGGGTTGGCGATGTTGAGGGCCAGGATGGCGATCGCGATGGCGCCCACCAGCACCGCCGGAATCACCGGCACGCGGCGGGTGCCCGACACCGACGCGAGCTTGTCGCCTGCCGGCAGGTTGTTATCGCGGCCCATGGCAAACAGGATCCGCACCGACATCGCGTGGATGGCGAGGCAGCAGACGAAGATGGCGAGCGCGCAGTCCCAGAGGAACACATCACCCCAGAAGGACCCCAGCACGTCCTTGGTTATCAGCGCCAGACCGCCAGCTCCGAGACCGGCCGGGTACAGCTTGTCGCTGACCGCCATCGTACCGAACAGGATCAGCAGGAAGCCCATGGTGCCGGCCGTGGCCAACGCCTGGATGATCGCGCGCGGGGCACGCTTGCGCGGTTCGTCGGTCTCCTCGGCCAGCGAGCCGGCCGAGTCGAACCCGTACATCACGTACAGCGGCATGATCGCACCGACCAGCAGCGCGCCCAGGTAGCCCCAGGCGTGGTTGACCGGCACGTTAGCCGTGTTCGCGGTGTTGGTGAGCACCTCGGACGGCGAGCGGTTGGCATGGATCAGAAACAGGATCACCAGACCGCTGGCGCCGACCAGCTCGGCCGCCACGCCGACGTTGTTGATCCTGGACAGCACGCTGATGCCCAGCACGTTGATGATCGTGGTCAGCGTGATCATGACGATGCCGAGCAGAATCGCGTTCTTGGCGAAGTCGGGATTGTTGAACAACGGGAAGCTCGGATCCGGGCAGGTGTCGCTGGGGCTGCACTTGAACACCTGGAACCGGGTCGAGATCTGGGGCAGGATCACCTGCCACGCCAGCGCCACCGCCGGAACGGTCACGATCTGCGCGCACAAGTAGATCCATCCCGTGTTCCACGACCACGACTTCCCGGCCACCTGCTTCGACCACTGGTAGACGGAGCCCGCAAGCGGGTAGTGCGCGGACAGCTCGGAGAACTGCAGCGCGACCATCATCTGCCCGAACAGGACGACCAGCCACGCCCAGATGAACGCCGGCCCGGCGAAGAGGAAGCCGAGGTACGACGTCTGGAACATGCCCGTCAGGATCGAGATGTAGCTGAAACCCGCGGCGAACGACGAGAAGCTCCCGAGCGTTCGGTGGAGCTCCTGCTTGTAGCCGAATTCCGCGAGCTGCTCGGCATCCGAGCGCTGCTCCGAAGCCATGCGTACCCCTTTCTCAGATGAGGCCCTAGTGGAAGATGACGGCGCATCTTCCATCTCGTGCCACCCGATGTCAATGTCGCCGACCGACGGGCGGTAAGCACAATGGCAAACGGGGCTGCGGCCGTGCTACGATCGGTGGTCGCGCCGAGGACATCCGGCGTGCCGCGCCGCCGCCCAATCCAAACGCGTCCTGCTCGTCCGCCCTTCGGGGCGTCGCAACGAGCCCATCCGCGTAACCGATGAGGTATCCACCGTGTCCGCCGTTCCGGCTGTCCAAGTCCACAACCTGCGCAAGGAGTTCATCCGCCGTGACGGCGGCTCGCGCAAGCGCGGCCGCAGGCGCCGCGTCGCCGCCCTGCAGGGGCTCAGCTTCACGATGCAGCAGGGCGAGTGCCTGGCCATCCTCGGCCAGAACGGCTCCGGCAAGTCGACGCTGGTGCGACTGCTGTCGACGCTTTTGATCAACGACGGCGGCAGCGCCCACGTGTTCGGCATCGACGTGTTCGACAAGCCGCGCAGCGTCCAGCGCCTGGTCAATCGCGTCTCGGTCGAGGCGTCGTTCTTCAAGCGCATGTCGCCGATGGAGAACCTCAGCTACTCGGCCCGTTTCTACGGGATGGGGCCGCGCGAGACGCGCTCCCGCATCCCCGAGATCCTGGCGCTGGTCGGATTCCCGCCCGAGCGCGGACACGAGCCGATGGAGGATCTGTCGCGCGGGATGCAGCAGAAGATCGCCCTGGCGCGTGCGCTGCTGACCGCGCCCGTGCTGCTGCTGCTGGACGAGCCCACCACCGGCCTCGACCCGCGCAGCAAGCTGGAGGTGCAGGACTTCATCCGTCAGATGCGCGAGCACCACGACTCGACGATCCTTCTGTGCACGCACGACATGGCCGAGGCGGAGGCGCTCGCCGACCGGATCGGCATCCTGCACCAGGGCGAGCTGCTGTGCCTGGAGAGCGCCGAGGAGATCCGGCAGCGCTATCACGCCGAGACGCTCGAGCAGGCATTCCTGAACGCAACCGGCCGCTCGTTCGAGGACGAGGACGAGGAGAGCCGAAGGGGGGTGCCGGCATGATCCGCCCGGAGCAGGGAGGCGCGCTGCGGCGCGAGCTGATCGGCTTCGCCGGCATCGTCGAGCGCAATATGTACCTGATCAGGCGATTCGCCTGGTGGGAGCTGGCCTGGTTCCTGTACACGGTCGCAAACACGCTCACGATCGTGTTCATCGCGAAGGGCATCGAGGCGGGCGGTGGCCACCTGGACGTGAACCGCACGACCATCGTGCTCCTGATCGGGGCCGTGATCTGGTCGTACCTTGGCCTGATCTTCGAGATCGTGACCGAGACGGTGGCCTGGGAGCGATGGGAGGGAACCATCGAGTACACGTTCATGGCGCCGATCTCACGCGCGTCGCACCTGCTGGGGATGGGCGCCTTCGCCGTCATCTACGGCGTGCTGCGAACCGCCCTTTTGTTCGCGGTCGTGGCGGCGTCCCTCAGCGTCAGCTTCGGCAACGCCGACTTCGCCGCCGCGGGCGTGGTGCTGCTGATCAGCTCGGTGTCGTTCATCGGCATCGGCATGATGACGGCGGTGCTGCCGCTGATCTCGCCCGAGAAAGGCACCCAGTTGGGGTTCATCGCCCAGGGGCTGCTGCTGGTGGTGTCGGGGGTCTACTACCCGGTCACGGTGTTGCCCGACTGGATGCAGTGGCTGTCGGTGATCTCGCCGGCGACCTACACGCTCGAGGGCTGCCGCAACGCGATCCTTGACGGCGCCAGCGTGTCGCAGATGTGGCCCGACATCTGGCCGCTGCTCGTGATCGGCGGCATCGCCGTGCCGCTGGGCCTGGCGGTGTTCCGGCGCGGCGAGCGCTACGCGAAGCAGCACGGCCGGCTCAAGCGATCTGGGTAGATGATTGATTCCACGGGATGGGTGGATGCTGGGCGCAGGATGGGGCGCGCTGGAGGACGGGAACGTCCGCAGGGCAGGCTGGGCATGTCCTGGCCAAGGACGACGGCGTCCAGCGTGTCCCGGACCCGACTCAGCGCCGCGTAGCTCGTGGAATCGCTCATCTAGCATCCGCGGATGGGACGCGAGGCCCGCTGCGCGGTGAGCCATGACGGCCAGGAGGCCGAAGCCAAGGCGCTGCTCGAAACCGACGAGCTGATCGTCCGCTCACCGTTCCGGCTGACCGTGCCGCGAGCGGGGATCCGTTCGGCCACGGCGGCGGGTGAGGCACTCGAGGTGGTCTACGACGGCGGGTCGCTGACGCTTCAGCTGGGCGAGCGGGAGGCTGCGAAGTGGGCGGCCGACATCGCCAATCCCAAGACGCTGGCCGACAGGCTGGGCGTGAAGGCCGGGCAGCGGGTGCGGCTGGAACGCGGCGCCGATGCCGGGCTGGTGGGAGCCGGGCAGCGGGTTGCCGACGGGGAGGCGGACGTCGTGTTCCTCGCGGCCGACACGCCGGCCGCACTCGAGCTGATCGCCTCGCTCCGCGACCAGATCGCACGCGATGGCGCGATCTGGGTGATCCGGCCGAAGGGTCGCGACGACCTGACCGAGGGGATGGTGATCGCGGCCGGCCGCGGCGCCGGCATGCACGACATCAAGATCGCGCGCATCTCGGCCACGCACACCGCCATGAAGTTCGTGATCCCGGTGGAGCAGCGGTGACAGACCGCGGCGCTTAAGCGACGAGCCTGGCTTCAGCCACACCCGCTAGTGCAGAAAATGCCGTCGGCCGGTGAAGACCATCGCGATGCCGGCCTCGTCGGCGGCCGCGATCACCTCGTCGTCGCGCTTGGAGCCGCCCGGCTGGATGATCGCCCGCACGCCCGCCGCCACCGCCGTGCGCGGCCCGTCGTCGAACGGGAAGAACGCGTCCGAGGCGAGCACCGCGCCCTGGTTGCGGCCGCCGGCCTTCTCCACCGCCAGCCGCACCGCATCCACCCGGCTGACATCCCCGCCGCCGATGCCGACCGTGGCCAGGTCGCGCGCGATCACGATCGCGTTTGAGCGCACGAACTTGCAGACCCGCCACGCGAACTGCAGGTCGCCCCACTCCTGCTCACTGGGCGCCGCCACCGAGACCACCTGCATGGAATCTCTGTCCTCGGTCTCGGTGTCGCGGTCCTGCATCAGCACGCCGCCCAGCACCCGTCTCAGGTCGCGCTCGCCCGGGCTGGCCTTACGCCGCTCGCGGTCCTCGAGGATCCGCAGCGTCGGCTTCTGGCGCAGCGCCTCCACCGCCTCCGGCTCGTACGACGGCGCGAACAGCACGTGCACGACCTGCTCGGCCAGCCGGTCCCCGAGCTCGGCCGAGACCGGCCGGTTGACGGCGATCACGCCGCCGAACGCCGCCACAGGGTCCGAGTCCAGCGCCCGCTCGTAGGCCTCCTCGATCGTGGCCCCGACCGCCACGCCGCAGGGCGTCGCGTGCTTGATGATGGCGCAAGCGGGCAGTTGGAACGACGCGGCGATCGAGCGCGCGGCCTGCAGGTCGAGCAGGTTGTTGAACGTCAGCGGCGGCCCGCCCAGCTGCTCGATCATCGACAGCAGATGGCGGCGGGCTCCCACCTCGACGTAGTACGCAGCGCGCTGGTGTGGGTTCTCGCCGTACGGCAGGTCGGCCGCCTTCGCCAGGTCGAGCACGATCCGGTCGGCGAACGGCTCGGTCTCGCTGAACCACTCCGAGATGGCCGCGTCGTACCCGGCCGTGTGCGCGAAGGCCTCGGCCGCGAGCTCGCGGCGGGTCTCGTCGGACAGGTCGCCGTTGCCCGTGCGCAGCTCGTCCAGCAGGAATCCGTAGCGCTCCGGGTCGGTCACCACCGCCACCGAATCGAAATTCTTGGCCGCGGCACGCACCATCGCGGGGCCGCCCACGTCGATGTTCGCGATCACCTCGGGCTCGGTCACGCCGCGGCGCCGGGCCACGTGCCGGAACGGGTACAGGTTGCAGACGACCAGGTCGATCGGCACGATGCCCTCGCGCTCAAGCGATGCCATGTCCTCCTCATGGTTGCGCCGGGCCAGGATCGCCGCGTGGATGTGGGGGTGCAGCGTCTTCACCCGGCCACCCAGCATCTCCGCGGATCCGGTCAGCTGCTCGACCGACGTGACCGGTAGCCCGGCGTCGGTCAGGAAGCTCTCGGTGCCGGAGGTGGAGATCAGCTCCACGCCGAGCTCATGCAGGCCGGCGGCGAAGCCCGCCAGGCCGTTCTTGTCACTCACCGAAATCAGGGCTCGTTTGATGGTCATGCCAGATGCTCGTCCCTCACGCGCACACGCCGGCCGACGACCTCGATCCCGCCGGCAGAGAACAGCCGCACAGCCCGCGGCAGCAACCGATGTTCGATCTCGTGCAGACGCTCGGTCACGTCCTCGGCGCGGTCATCATACGAGACCGCCATTGCCTCCTGCAGAACGATCGGCCCGCTGTCGGGGGCCACGTGCCCGTCGTCCACCAGGTGCACCGTGACGCCGGTCACGCGCACGCCGTGCTCCACGGCGTCCGCGACCGCGTGCGCGCCCGGGAAGGCGGGCAGCAGCGACGGGTGCACGTTCAGGATGCGGCCCGAGAAGCGGCGCACGAACTCCCCAGACAGGATCCGCATGTAGCCGGCCAGCACCACCAGCCCCACTTCGTGCCGATCGAGGAAGGCCGCCGTCTCGGTCTCGTCGGCCGTCACCAGCGACTCGATGCCGGCCCGCGCCGCCCGCTCCAGCCCCGCCGCCTGCGCCCGGTCGGAGACGACGCACGCGACATCGATGGCGTCGTCGTCGATCAGCGCCTGCAGGTTGCTGCCCGTCCCCGAGATGAGGACGCCCACCCTCACCGCAGGATGACCCCGTCGCCCTCGACCAGGCGGCCGGCCACCCAGGCCCGTTCACCCGCCTGCTCAAGCGTCTGCAGCGCAAGCTCGGTCGACTCGTCGGCAACCACCACCGCGTAGCCGAGGCCGAGGTTGAACACGCGCCGCATCTCGTCCTCGTCCACGCCCAGCGACGCCAGCCAGGTGAACACCGCAGGGCGCTCCCAGCTGCCCAGATCGATCTCGGCGCCGAGACCGGCGGGCAGCGGCCGGCCGAGGTTGCCGGCGATCCCGCCGCCGGTGATGTGGGCCATCGCGCGCACGTCGAGGGTGGCGGTCAGCAACCGCACGGCGCCGGCGTAGATGCGGGTCGGCTCCAGCAGCGCGTCGGCCACCGACGCCCCGCCCAGCTCGGAGGGGGTGTCGTCGAGCGAGACGCCGGCTCGATCCAGCAGTCGCCGCACCAGCGAGAACCCGTTCGAATGCGGTCCGCTCGAGGCCAGGCCGATCACGGCGTCGCCGGCTCGGGCGCGGGCCCCGCCGATCAGGTCGCGGCGCTCGCCGACGGCGACCGCGAACCCGGCCATGTCGAACTCGTTCGGGTCCATCATGTCGGGGTGCTCTGCGGTCTCGCCGCCGAGCAGCGCGCAGCCGGCATCGCGGCATCCGGCGGCGATGCCCTCGACCAGCTCCGCGATCCGGTCGGGCTGGATCCGACCGCACGTGATCACGTCCAGAAAGAATGCCGGCCGCGCCCCGGTGGTGATCACGTCGTTGACGCTCATCGCGACCAGGTCGATGCCGAGCCCGTGCAGCCGTCCCGCCGCCGCACCGAGCAGGATCTTGGTGCCGACGCCGTCGCAGCCGGCGGCGATCGCGGGGTCGCCGGCGCTGGGCGTGTACAGGCCGGAGAAGCCACCCAGGCTCCCCAGCACGTCCTTCGTACGCGTCGAGGAGACGGCGGCGGAGATGCGGCGCACCACCTCGTCGGCGGCCTGCAGGCTGACCCCGGCGTCGCCGTAGGTGAGCGGCGCCTCGCCGCTCATCGAGCGGCCGCGGCCTCGGCCGCTGCCAGCTCCTCGAACCGCAGCTTGGCGTTTCGCATGTCGCTGGGGATCTCGGTCGGGTACTCGCCGGTCAGGCAGGCCCGGCAGAAGCGCTCGCTGGGCTGGGTGGTCGACGCCTGCAGCCCGTCCAGCGACAGGTACGCCAGCGAGGTTGCGCCCAGCCGCTCCCGCACCTGCTCGATCGTGCGCCCGGAGGCGAGCAGCTCGTTCTGATCGGCCATGTCGATCCCGTAGAAGCAGGGCGAGATGATCGGCGGCGAGCTGACGCGCAGATGCACCTCGGTGGCGCCCGCCTCGAACAGCATCTGCACCAGCTTGCGCGTCGTCGACCCGCGCACGATCGAGTCGTCCACGACCACCACCCGCTTGCCGCGCAGCATCGAGGGCAGCACGTTGAACTTGAGCTTGACGCCCCGTTCGCGCAGGCCCTGGTCGGGCTGGATGAAGGTGCGGCCGACGTAGCGGTTCTTGACCAGGCCCTCGCCGAACGGGATGCCGCTGGCGCGGGCGTACCCGATCGCGGCGGGCGTGCCAGAGTCGGGCACCGGTATCACGACGTCGGCCTCGACCGGTGCCTCCAGCGCCAGCTGCTCGCCCATCCGGCCGCGCACCTCGTGCAGCCCCTGGCCCTGCATCTCGGAGTCGGGCCGGGCGAAGTAGATGTACTCGAAGATGCACAACGACGCGGAGCGGGGCTCGACCGCCTGCCGGTAGCGAGGCCCGTCGGCGTCAATCACGACCAGCTCTCCGGGGTTCAGCTCGCGCTCCACGCGGGCGCCGATGATGTCAAGCGCGCAGGTCTCGGAGGCCAGCACGAACGCGTCGTCGAGGCGGCCGACGACCAGGGGGCGGATGCCGTCGGGATCGCGGAAGCCGGCCACCGCGTCCTCGGTCAGCAGCACGGCCGCGAACGCGCCCTCGATCCGGCCCATGGTGTCGGCGATCGCGTCGTCGAGCAGTGGAGACGGGTGCCGGGCGATCAGGGCCGCGATCACCTCCGTGTCGGAGGTGGACTGGAGCCGCACCCGGTTGCCACGCAGCTCGTCTCGCAGCGCGGTCGTGTTCGTGAGGTTGCCGTTGTGACCGAGCGCGACGGTGCGCCCGGGTGCGTGTTGCACGACCGGCTGGGCGTTGCGCCATGCCGTGGAGCCGGTGGTCGAGTAGCGGGCGTGGCCGATCGCCATGCGGCCCTGCAGCGCCGATAGCTTGGGCTCGTCGAACACCTGGCTGACCAGACCCATGTCCTTCATGGCGACCACCCGGCCGCCGTCGGACACGGCGATGCCGGCGCTCTCCTGGCCGCGGTGCTGGAGCGCGTAGAGGCCGAAGAAGGTCAGCCGCGCGACGTCACGGTCGGGCGCGCCGAGCGGGTCGTAGATGCCGAACACGCCGCACATCAGCCGCTGCCCTCCACCGTGGCCGGCAGCGCCGACTCGTAGATCCCGGCTGCCTCCGCCAGCGGCAGCGCCTGACCGGACAGCACGATGGCGTCGCCGCCGACGCGTCCGATCCGCCGCAGCGGCAGCTCCCCGGCCAGCGCCGCCAGCGCCTCAACGTCCTGCTGGCTGGCGCTGATCACGGCCCGTCCATCGCCCTCCGAGAAGGGCTGGTCGCAGTCGGCAACCACCCCGATGCGGCCGGCGATGGCGGACTCGGCGAGCGTCACCGCGAGCCCTCCGTCGGCCACGTCGTGCGCGCTTTGCAGCAGCCGCCGCTCCGCCGCCTCGGCCAGGAACCGGTGCAGCCGCGCCTCGGCCACCAGGTCGGGAGCGGGGATGCGCCCAGCCACGTCGCCCAGCACCAGCTTCTGGTACTCGGAGCCGTCCAGGGCGGCCGCGCCGTCGCCGGCCAGCAGCACCAGGTGACCCTCGCTCTGGAAGCCGGCCTTGACGGCCAGCTCGGCGTCGGCCAGCACGCCGACGACGCCCACCACCGGCGTCGGGTAGATGGGCTGCCCGAAGTGCTCGTTGTAGAGCGACACGTTGCCCGAGACCACCGGCAGGCCCAGCGCCTCGCAGGCCAGCGACATGCCCTCGATCGCCTCCGCCAGCTCGTAGCCGACCTCGCCTGTCTCGGGGTTGCCGAAGTTGAGGCAGTTCGTGACCGCCGCCGGCCGTGCGCCCGTGCAGGCGACGTTGCGCGCCGCCTCGCAGACGGCGGCCGCGCCGCCGCGGCGTGGATCCAGCCACGTGCGCCGGCCGTTGCCGTCCAGCGAGATCGCGATCGCGCGCCGCGACGGAGTCAACCGCACCACGCCGGCATCGCCGCCGGGCCGCACCGCGGTACCTGAGCCGACCAGCTGGTCGTACTGCTGGTAGATCCAGCGGCGGCTGGCAAGGTTCGGCGAGCCGAGCAGCGTCCGCAGCCCGCCCGCGATGTCGGTCACCGGCGCGAACTCGAGCGGCCGGTCGGCCAGGCGGGCCGGCCGCGTGCGCTCCACCTCGTACCTGGGCGCGCCGTCGACCAGCGTCTCGACCGGGATCTCGCCCACCATCTGGCCCTCGTGGAACGCACGCAGGATCCCTCCCTCGGTGACCTCACCGATCACCGTGGCGTCGATGTCCCAGCGGGTGCAGGCCTCGATCACCGCGTCCAGCCGCGACGGCTCCACGATCGCGCACATCCGCTCCTGCGACTCGGAGATCATGATCTCGAACGGCTGCATGTCCTCTTCGCGCAGCGGCACCCGCGACAGGTCGACGTCCAGGCCGACGCCGCCACCGGCCGCCATCTCCGACGTGGAGGAGGCCAGCCCGGCCGCGCCCAGATCCTGGAGTGACGCCAGCAGACCCCGGTCGAGCAGCTCGAGCGTGCACTCGATCAGCTTCTTGCCCATGAACGGGTCGCCGATCTGGACGCTGGGACGCTTGTCGGCTGAGGCCTCGTCGAACCCCTGCGAGGCCAGCACGCTGGCTCCGCCGATGCCGTCGCGGCCGGTCTTCGAGCCGTACAGCACCAGCAGGTTGCCGACGCCGGTTGCGCCGGCCGACGTGAGGCGCGCCGCCGGCAGCAGCCCGACGCACATCGCGTTGACCAGGCAGTTGTGCTCGTAAGCCGGCTCGAAGTAGACCTCGCCGCCCAGGTTGGCGACGCCGACGCAGTTGCCGTAGTGGCCGACGCCCGCGACCACCTCGGCGAACAGGTGCCGCTGGTGATCGGTGGACGGCTCGCCGAAGCGCAGCGAGTCCAGGATCGCGATCGGCCGCGCGCCCATCGCGAAGATGTCGCGCAGGATGCCGCCGACGCCGGTGGCCGCACCCTGGAACGGCTCGACGGCGGAGGGGTGGTTGTGGCTCTCGACTTTGAGCGCGACGGCGAGGCCGTCGCCGACATCGATCACGCCGGCGTTCTCTCCGGGGCCCTGCAGGACGTGTCCGCCCTCGGACGGAAAGCGGCCCAGCAGCGGCCGGGAGTGCTTGTAGCCGCAGTGCTCGCTCCAGAGCAGCGAGTACACGGCCAGCTCGAAGTCGTTCGGATCGCGGCCCAGCAGCTCGCAGATACGCTCACGTTCGCCATCGGTGAGACCGAGGGCGCGATGGAGCGGCTGTGGCGTCACGGCGTTCACGAGCGCCACTGCATGGTACCGGAGCGGGTCGATGGCACGCGACAACGGCCACCGACCCGCCTGGTACCGACCTAGCCGTGCTTGTGGCTGTGGCCCTGCCCGCCGCCGTGGCCGTGGCCGCCGCCGTGCGTCGTCGATTGGCCGTGGCCGCCGCCGTGCGCGGCGGACTTGCCGCCGTGGCCGTGGCCCGACGTCGTCGCGCCATGGTGACCGTGACTCTTGCCGTGATCGACCTTACCGCCGTGCTTGGGCGCGTGCCCGGCGCTGCCGCCCGACTCGGCGGTCGGCTGGTCGCCGGGCTGCGAGCCGGGCTCGTCACCGGCCGATGTGGTCGGATCGTCCGACCAGCCCTTGTGCAGGCCGCAGTTGGCGTGGCCCTGCTTGTTGAAATGCACGCCGTTGTGCTGACAGGTCTGGTAGACCGTGTCTCGAACCGTTTCCCGAGGCAGCATGTGCGCCACCGCAGTGCCCGTGACCGCCAGCCCGACCAGCACGGGCACGACCACGATCCAGCGAGAGATGGACATCAAAAGACCCCCAAAGACAGAGAGCGGACACACCTCTCATCGGCATCCGCAGGTGCCCTGGCACTCACCCATCGTGGTGGTCATCGCTCCCGCTTTCGGAGTCGCCCTCTGGCACGGCGGTTTCACCCGCGGCGGCCGGCTGGCGTTCGCGGCGATCGCCGTCGCGGGCGTGGCCTGGTTCCGCCCGCGGCCGCAGGCCGTGGACGTCGCGCTGGTGGGCGGGCTGACGGCGGCCGTCCTCGCCAACCTGGCATCGCTGGCCTGGCACCACGGGGACAGCTCAGCGGCGGTAGCACTGGCGGCGACGGCGCTTCCGCTGCTGGTGGTGCTGAGCGCTGCGGCGCGGCCGGCGCTGGTGCGGTGGCTGCCGATGATCGTGCTGGCGCTGGGGCTTGCAACCGCCTCGGCCGGGCTGGCCGGGCTGGCCCTGCGCAGCCCGCCGCTGGCCGAGCGGATCGCGGGCGTTTGGCGCGCGGGCGGCACCTTCGAGTACCCCCCGGCGCTGGGTCTGGTCTGCGTCTGCGCGCTGGCGTTCGCGCTGGCGCTGCACGCAGCCGGGCGGATCGACCGCCTGACCGCCGTCGTCAGCGGAGCGGTGCTGACGGCGGCGGCCGTGGCCACGTTCGACCGGGTCACCTGGCTGGAGACGGCGGCGGTGCTGGCGCTGTTCGCGGTGCAGGTGCCGGCACTGCGGCGCGCGGTCTGGCCCGTGGTCGCCGCGGCGGCCGCCTGCGCGCTGGTAGCGCTGGCTGTCTCGCACCCGAGCCGCTCCGCCCTCGAGCGGCACCTCCGCCACGGCGCGCTCTCGACGCGCACCGACGTCTGGCACGCCGCCTGGAACGCGGCGCTCGAGCGGCCTCTGCTGGGATACGGGCCGGGGCAGTTCCGCCGCATCTACGCAGACCCGGAGCCGCGCGTCGCGCTTGCTGCAAACCGCATCAGCCTGGCGCACGACGCGGTGCTGGAGCAGGCGGTCGAGGCCGGGCTGATCGCGGCGGCCGGCACAGCGCTGGCACTGCTGGCGATGCTGCTCGCGGGAGTGCGGGCACTGTCTGCGCGCGATCCCGGCCGGATCGCATTCGGCGTGTCCGCGGCCGCGGTCGCGCTCTCCGGCCTCTACGACTTCACCTGGTCGTTTCCGCCGCTGGTGCTGCTGGGCGCGCTGGCTGCGCTGGCCGCGCGGCGCGGGGCGCCGTGAGCGTCGCACCGGTCACCGAGGTCTCACGCCTGGAGCTGTTCTTCGACCTCGTCTTCGTGGTCACGATCACCCAGTTCACGACCGTGCTCGAGCACCGGCCGTCTGCAACCGGCGTCGTCCAGGCAGCGCTGATGCTCGCGATCGTGTGGTGGATGTACGGCGGTTACGCCTGGCTCACGAACCTGGTGCCGCCCGACCGCCCCTCCCGGCGGCTGGCGATGGTGGCGGGGATGATCAGCTACCTGGTGCTGGCGCTCGCGATCCCGCGCGCGTTCGAGGGCGAGGGGCTGGCGTTCGGGCTCGCCTACCTGCTGGTCGTGATCGTCCACGGCGGGCTGTTCGTGGTCTCGGCGCAGGTGCGGCTGTCCACGATCTACCGTGGCTTCTTCCCGGTCAACGTGGCGTTCGCGCTCGTGATCATCGCCGGCGGAGCGCTGGGCGGCGGCTGGCAGTACGCGCTGTGGACGCTCTCGGCCACCGCTGCCTGGGCCTCGCCGTACCTGATCGCGGACCAGAGCCACCTACTCAGCGCCAAGCACATGGTGGAGCGCCATGCGCTCGTGGTGCTGGTGGCGATCGGCGAGTCGGTGGTGGCGATCGCGATCGGCGCAAGCGCCCACAGCATCGACGCGGGCACGATCAGCACCGTGGCGCTGGGGATGGCGATCAGCGCCGGACTGTGGTGGGCATACTTCGGCGACCACGACGACGAGCTGCGGGTCGCGGCCTTCGTGCGGGCGGTCGCGGACGGCCGCTACCTGGTGGGAGTGCGCCCGTTCGGCCTGGTGTTCGCGGCGCTGCTGGGAGCGGTGGTGGCGGTGGCCGCCGGGCTGCACCACGCGATCGCGCATCCCGACACCTCGACGGACGCCGTGCGCGCGCTCTACCTGGGCGCGGGCGCCGCCCTGTTCGTGGTCGCCGACCAGATCGCGCGGGCCTACATGGGGATCGCGATCAGCCGCGGACGGCTGGCCATCGCCGTCGCCGCCCTTGCCACGGTGCCGGCCGGGATGTTCGTGTCGAACGTCGTACAGGAGACGCTGCTGGCGGCCGTGCTGGCAGCCGGGTTCGCGCTCGAGGGCCGATCAGGCCGGCGCGGCGACGCCGGCCAGGTCGAGTAGCCCCTGCAGCAGCACGCGGCCGTCGGTCGAGCCGACCAACCGCTCGACCGCGTGCTCGGGGTGCGGCATCAGCGCCGCCACGTTGCCCTCGGCGCTGGTCACGCAGGCGACCGAGCCGACCGATCCGTTGGGGTTTTCGCGGTAGCGCAGCAGCACCTGGCCGCGCGCCTCCAGCTCGGCCACCTGCGCCGCGTCGGCGAACCAGCAGCCGTCGTGGTGCTTCATCGGGATCGTCAGCTCGTCGCCCTCCGAGCAGCCCGGCAGCCAGGGCGACTCGCGCTCGATCGTGAGCGCCACGTCGTGGCACCGGAACTTGAGGCTTGCATTCGGCCGCAGCACGCCCGGCACCAGGCCGGCCTCGGTCAGCACCTGGAAGCCGTTGCAGATGCCCAGCACCGGCCGGCCGGCGGCGGCGTGGGCGCGCACGCCCTGCATCACCGGCGACAGCGCCGCCAGTGCCCCCGGCCGCAGGTAGTCGCCGTAGCTGAACCCGCCGGGGATGATCACGGCGTCCACGCCGCCCAGATCAGGATCGGCGTGCCAGAGGCGCACCGGCTCCGCGCCCATCAGCGCGACCGCGTGCATCGCATCGCGGTCGTCGCAGGCCCCGGGGTAGCTGACCACGCCGACCCTCATCCCGCCACCTCGACCTGGTACTGCTCGATCAGCGGGTTCGACAGCACCTTGCCTGCGATCTCGTCCGCGATCCGCCGCGCGCCCTCGGCGTCGTCGGCGTCCACATCGAGGTCGAACACCTTGCCGGCGCGCACATCGGCGGCGGGGTACCCGAGGCCGGCCAGCGATCGGCGAACCGCCTCGCCCTGGGGATCGAGGATGCCGTCGCGGGGACGGACGAGCACGGTCACTTTCATGGCGGCGGCACTCCGTTTCGTCGTAGGTAGTCGCTGAAGGGCTCACCCGTGAGTCGCTCGTAGGCGTCCACGTAGCGGGCGCGGGTGCCGGCGACGATCTCGTCGGGCAGGTCCGGCCCGGGCGCCTGCTTGTCCCAGTCCAGGCCCTCCAGCCAGTCGCGCAGGAACTGCTTGTCGAACGCTGGCTGGGGGCGGCCGGGCTCGTACTCGTCGGCCGGCCAGAAGCGGGACGAGTCGGGCGTCAGCACCTCGTCTCCCAGCACCAGCTCTCCGGCGGCGTCGACGCCGAACTCGAACTTCGTGTCGGCAATGATCAGCCCGCACTCGAGCGCGTGGACGGCGGCGTGCTGGTAGATGTCGATCGACAGCTGCTCGACGCGGTCGAACAGGGCGTCGTCGCCCAGCAGGCTGCGGGCGGCGGCGGCGTCGATGTTGATGTCATGGCCGCTCTCGGCCTTGGTCGCGGGCGTGAAGATCGGCCGCGGCAGCCGGGCCGACTGGCGCAGCCCGGGCGGCAGCCGGTGCCCGCAGATCTCACCGGTGGCCTGGTAGTCCTTCCAGCTCGATCCCGCCAGGTAGCCGCGCACCACGCACTCGATCGGCAGCATCCGCAGGCGCCGCACCAGCATCGAGCGGCCGGCCAGATCGGGCTCGCCGGCCGCCTCCGGCGGGAAGTCCGAGCGGTCGATCGAGATCAGGTGGTTCGGCACCAGTTGAGCGGTGCGGTCGAACCAGAACTTCGAGAGCCCCGTCAGCACCCGGCCCTTGTCGGGGATTGCGGTCGGCATGATCACGTCGAACGCGCTCATCCGGTCGGAGGTGACCATCAGCAGGGTGTCGCCGAAGCTGTAGATCTCGCGCACCTTGCCGGACGCCTCGTGCAGCCCCGCCAGCGCGTCAGACATGCTCCACCTCCAAGGCGTCGAGGGTACGGTCGAAGATCGCGTCGACGTGGCGCAGGAAGCTCTCCAGGTCGAACACCCGATCCAGCGCGGCCGCGTCCACCAGCGCCATCGCGTCGGGATCGGCCTCCAGCAGCCCCCGGAACGAGGTCTCCTCGTCCCAGGCGCGGAGCGCGTTTCGCTGCACGATCTCGTAGGCCGCCTCGCGCGAGGCTCCCGCCTCGACCAGCGCCAGCAGCGCACGCCCCGAGAACACCAGCCCGTGCGAGGCCTCGAGGTTCCGCAGCATCCGCTCCGGGTCGACGGACAGGCCCTCGGCCAGCCAGACGACGCGATCGAGCATGTAGTCGAGGGCGATCGTGGAGTCGGGCAGCACCACCCGCTCGGCGGAGGAGTGCGAGATGTCGCGCTCGTGCCAGAGCACCACGTTCTCAAGGCCGACAACGGCATTGCCGCGTAGCACGCGGGCCAGTCCGGACACGCGCTCGCACACGATCGGATTCTGCTTGTGCGGCATCGCCGACGAGCCCTTCTGGCCGCTGGCGAACGGCTCGAACGCCTCGCGCACCTCCGTTCGCTGCAGGTGCCGGATCTCGGTCGCGAAGCGGTCGAGCGACGATCCGGCCTCCGCCAGGGCAGACAGCAGCCGGGCGTGGCGATCGCGCGGGATCACCTGCGTGGCCACCTCCTCGGCCTCCAGCTCCAGCCGTCCGAGCGCGAACGCCTCGATCCGCGGATCCGAGTTCGCGTAGGTGCCGACGGCGCCGGACAGCTTGCCGACCGCGACGCCCGCGAACGCCTCGGCCAGCCGCCGCCGCTGGCGCCGCAGCTCCATGGCGAAGCCCAGCAGCACCAGCCCGAAGGTGGTTGGCTCGGCGTGCACGCCGTGGGTGCGGCCGATCATGGGCGTGTGGCGGAACTCCTCGGCGCGTACGAGCAGCGCCCGCTCGGCCGCCGCCAGGCCGGCCACCAGCAGCTCGCCGGCATCGCGCAGCTGCAGCGCCAGTGCCGTGTCGACGACATCCGACGAGGTCAGGCCGTAGTGGAACCAGCGCGCCTGCTCGCCCACCTGCTCGGCCACCGATTCGGTGAAGGCCAGCACGTCGTGGTGCGTGCGCCGCTCGATCTCGAGGATGCGTGGCACGTCAACGCGGGCGGACGCCCGCACGGCGGCGACGGCCTCGGCGGGAACGACTCCCGCCTCGACCCACGCCTCCATGGCTGCGATCTCGACGTCCAGCCACCGCTGGAACTTGCGCTCGTCCGACCAGACGGCGCCCATCGCGGGGCGGGTATAGCGCTTGATCAAGGCAATTCGGAGTCTACCAACCGGCCCGGAGCGCTACGGCAGCAAAACCGTGCCGTCGTCATTCAGCTGCCAGTGCGGGTTGTGCGCGATCTCCCAGGGATGGCCGTCGGGATCGATGAAGACACCGGAGTAGCCGCCCCAGAAGGTGGGCGCACCCGGCCGCGCGATGGTCGCGCCGGCCGCCCGCGCCTGCTCGATCACCGCGTCCACCTCCTCCGGCGAGCGCACGTTTTGCGCCGGTGTGCACCCGCCCCAGCCGCCGCCGTCGACGACGCCGCTGTCGGCGGCCAGCTCGTCACGGCCCCACAGCGCCAGCACCGTGCCCGGGCACTGGAAGAACACGACGCCCAGCTCGGGATCGGTGTTGCTGTGCCAGCCCATCGCCTCGTAAAAGCGCCGCGCACGCGCGAGATCGGCGACGCCGAGCGTGATCAGGCTGAAGCGTTGCTCCATCGTCCGCTTCTCCTTTACTCGGTTGCCGTCCAGCGGCCGTGCGGCGGCGCGGCCCCGCCCTGGGCCAGGATCTTGGCGGCGTAGATGGCGGCGTTGCGGGCGCCGTTGATGGCCATGCAGGCGACCGGCACCCCGTCGGGCATCTGCACGACCGACATCAGCGCATCCATGCCACCGAGGTTGCCGCGCTCGATCGGCACGCCGATAACGGGCAGCTCCGTGTAGCTGGCGATCACGCCGGGCAGCGCGGCGGCGCCTCCGGCGGCGGCGATCACCACCCGCACACCGCGCAGCATGGCGGTGGATGCGTACTCGGCCACCTCGCGCGGGTTGCGGTGCGCCGACAGCACCCGCACCTCGAACGTGATGGCGCGCTCCAGCAGCTCGTTGCAGGCGGCCTCGATCCGCTCCCGGTCGGCCTCGTCGGGAATCACGATGCCGACCTGCGGCCCGTCTGCCTCGAGCTCGTCCCAGACCGGGTGCACCTCGGGCACCGGGGCGGGGGCGGGGACTGCCGGCTGCGGCTCAGACACGGACCGGCTCCCCGACATCCATGCGCAGCTGCATGCCCTCGAAGCTGATCAGCCCGGCCGCCCGGTAGGCGAGGTCGCGTGCCTCGGCCAGATCGCCACCCACGGCGGACACGTTCAGCACGCGGCCGCCCGCGACCACCAGCCGGCCGCCCTCGAGTGCCGTGCCCGCGTGGAATACGGTCGCGCCCGGCAGCTTCGCTGCCTGCTCGACCCCGGTGATCTCGGCGCCCTGCTCGGGCGCATCGGGATACCCGCCGGCAGCCAGCACGATCGAGGCGCATGCCTGGCCGGACACGTCCAGCGATGCGCGGTGAAGCGTCCCCTCGGCGCAGCGGTGCAGCGCGTCCAGCAGATCGCCGTCCAGCCGCGGCACCAGCGCCTGCGTCTCGGGGTCGCCCCAGCGGGCGTTGAACTCGAGCACGCTGGGGCCGTGGTCGGTCAACATCAGGCCCGCGTACAGACAGCCACGGAACACGATGTCGCGACGGGCCAGCTCGGCGATCACGGGGCGGTGCACGGTGGCCACCAGCTCGCCCACCGTGGACGGGTCGAGTCCCGGCACCGGCGAGATACAGCCCATGCCACCGGTGTTGGGGCCGCGGTCGCCGTCGAGCGCGCGCTTGTAGTCGCGGGCCGGCGCCAGCGGCAACACGGTCTCGCCGTCGCACAGCGCCAGCATCGACACCTCGGCTCCCTCCAGCCGCTCCTCGATCAGCACCCGCTCGCCCGCGCCGCCGAAGCGGCGGTCGACCAGGCAGGCCCGAACGGCGTCGTTGGCCTCGGCCACCGAGCTGCACACGAACACGCCCTTGCCCGCGGCCAGGCCGTCGGCCTTGATCACGACGTTGCCGTCGGCCTCGGCGATCGCGAGGTGCGCGGCGGCCGGCGTATCGCAGATCGAGAATCCGGCGGTGGGCACGCCGGCGGCAGTCATCACCTCCTTGGCGAACGCCTTGGAGCCCTCGATCAGCGCGGCCGCGGCGGCCGGGCCGAAGCACAGCACTCCCGCATCGGCCAGCCGGTCTGCCAGCCCCGCCACCAGCGGCGCCTCCGGCCCGACCACGACCAGGTCGGCCCTGATCGACAGCGCCAGGTCGGTGAGCGCCGCGAGATCGCCCACGGGCACGTCGTGGCAGGTGGCGATCCCCGCGATCCCGGGATTTCCCGGCGCCGCGTGCAGGTCGCCCAGCGACGGCGAGCGCGCGAGGCCCCACGCCAGTGCGTGCTCACGGCCGCCGGATCCGATCAGTAGGACTCGCATGGGCCGTGCCGAGTCTACCCCTGCACGAGGAAGACGGGGATGCGCCGCGAGCGGTGCGACACGCGATAGGGCTCGTGCGCCCAGACGAAGTCGCCGATCAGGCCGCGGTCATGGTCTGCGCCCATCACGATCGCGTCCATCTCGCGCAGCTCGGCCTCCTTCACGATCCGCTTCGAGCCCTTGCGCGTCGCCAGCACCAGGCCGTGCGCCGAGTGGCCCGCCTTCTGGAACTTGTCGACGGCCTCGTTCACGATCCGCTTCTGCTCGTCCCACTCGTGCTTGGTGGGCTTGAGGCCGGGGTTGGGGAAGCCGAGGCTGGTGCCCCATACCCGCGCGATCGACATCACGAACACCTCGGCATCCAGCGGCCGCGCCAGCTCGAGCGCCCGTACGATCACCGGGTAGGGGATGTCGCGGCCCTCGGATGCGACCATCAGCCGGCGCACCTCGAGCGTCGATTCATCAGGTGGGGGCGACGCTTTTCGCAGCATCGCCCCCAGCCTAGATGATTGTCCCTAGCCGGATCAGTCCCCTGCCGCCGCCGGCGCGGGCGGTGGCTCGCCGGCCTCGCTGTACTTGGGATCCTCGATGTACACGCGGTACCAGTAGAAGAACACATATGACAGCGCCACCAGCCATCCGATGAAGTAGTAGATGCGGGTGTTGCCGATGCGTGCGTACTCGTATCCGCCGTACGACCAGATCACGAAGTAGAGCGCCGCCATCGCCAGCGCGATGTACTTGAAGAAGCCCGGCATCCGCACCGGGCGGCCCATGTCGGGGCGGAACCGGCGCAGCAGGTAGTAGCCGATCAGCACCGGGATGAACGATCCCAGGTAACCGACGTTCGAGAACGTGTAGATCTCGACCGCGCCGCCGAAGAACACGACGATCAGGCTGCAGATCACGTTGAAGCCCATCGAGAACGACGGCACGCCGTGCTTGTTCACGCGGGAGAAGATGCGCGGGAACTGGCCGTCGATGGACATCTGGTGCAGCGAGCGGGCGCAGCCCATGATGGCGTTCAGCGCCGACAGCGCCAGCGCCACCACCAGCATGATCGTGATCAGCCAGTCCAGCGTGTTGCCGCCGCTCGAGAACACCTTCCCGGCGAACGTCGAGAAGATCGTGGCCGGGTCGACCAGCGCCGGGTTGCTGAGCGCGCTTGCGCCCAGCACCACGATGAAGCTGATCGGGATCATGGTGTAGATGAAGAGGCCGTACAGGCCCTCCAGGTTCATCGCGATCTTGGCGTCGCGCTCGGGGTCACGGCACTCGCCGATGTAGCAGGCCGCGGCCTCCATCGCGATCACGTTCCAGGTCAGCAGGAACGCGTAGGCCAGGTACACGGTCAGCCAGCCCTCGCCGCCGAGCCCGGTGAAGAAGCCGCTGCCGTCCAGCTGATGGAACCCCGACAGCTGGCCCCAGTCCGTCACCGACGGGCGGAAGATGGGCGCGATCGCCAGGAACGTCAGCGGGATCATCGAGAGCAGCCCCAGCACAGTCGCGAACACCGTGCCCAGGCGGATGCCCAGGTAGGCGGGGATGAAGATCAGGATGATGCCGACCACCGAGATCGCGATCGTCCAGTAGGCGATCGGCGTATGGATGGGCGTGAAGCCCTTCTGCGACAGGCCGAACTTGTCCACCAGGTAGAACGACGCCAGGATCATGTTCAGCGGCGCCACCGGGAACCAGCCCAGCCAGTACATCCAGGCCGTGACGCCGTTCACGTGCTTGGCGAACCGCGGCCACTTGTCCTTGTAGGCGACGTACGCGTAGGAGGGCGAGCCGCCTGTGCGCTCGGGCATCATCGCCGAGAGCTCCGCCAGCAGCAGGCACAGGAGGTAGCCGGTGATCGTGATGAAGACGATGAGCGGAATCGATGCAGCACCCAGCGTCGTCACCATCACCGGCGCGATGCCCGTCACCAGGATCGTGCCGGCGAGGCCGATCACGAAGGCTCCCCACCAGTTCGTCTCGCGGCTCAGACCACCACCTTCGTAGTCAGGAGCGCCAGATTCGACTTCCGACATACCGCCTCCCTCCGAGCGTCGTTGTAACCGGTGTTGCGATAGTGAACCACGCCGGGCGGACGCTTGTAAAGACCTGGAGGGAGATTGATCGTAAGCGGTGCTACAGGCCAATCGGCACGTACCGTGCGAGCTGCTTCTGATGGCCCGCGATCACCTGGAAGGCCTGCACCATCTGGCTGCGCGCGAGGGTCGGCAGACCGCGCGGATCGAGCATGTTTCGGGGCTGCTCGCCGCGCTCGACCTGGGCCACCTGCTGCTCGACGCGCAGTTCCAGCAACAGCTCGAACACCTCGCGCAGCTCCGAGCTGGCCTCGCCGCTGAGCTGGCCGGCTGCCTCGGTGGCGGTCAGCCGCTCGAGGGTCGAGGAGACGGTGATGCCAGCGGCGATTGCGTGGAAACGGGCCAGGTTGACGATCGGGATGATGCCCTGCTTCTTCAGGTCGATGCGGCCGTCGTCGTTGGTGATCAGCTTGCCGCGCCGTCCCAGCGGCGGCGTGAAGTCTGTGGCTGTGCGCGCCAGCCGCGCGACGAAGTCCGGGTGGCGGGGCGCCTGCCGCTCGATCGAGACCAGCGGGCGCACGATGTCGAGGCCGCCGGCCACCTGGCGGAAGTCGAACGAGACCGCGGCGCGCACCAGGTGTGAGCGGTCAGGGTGCTCCAGGCAGTCGGCCAGCACCCGCGACCACTCGCTGCTGCTCATCCGCCACTGGCGGTTCCGCGCCATCACGTCGGAGTTGTCGGCGCCGAAGCCGCACCGTTCCAGGTCGTTGTTGATCTCAGCCGCGACCGTCGCAAAGAAGGCGTCGACCTCCTCTCCGCCGGGGTCGTCGTAGGCGAACGCGTTGTCCTGGTCAGAGGCCAGCGTCTGCTCACGGCGGGCGACGCTGCCCAGCGCCATCCAGGCCCACGAGCAGGGCGGCGCCCCGTGGCGCTGGAAGGCAAGCTCAAGCAGCCTCGTGGTGGCGGTGTCGCCGGCGAGTGCCAGCACCCGGCAGGCGTCCACCGACGAGACACCGGCACGGGTCAGCGCAACGATCGTCTGGGGCAGGTAGCTCGCCGCGTCCACCACCTGGTCGGCGGTCTCGGCCTTGCTGATCGCGCGCCGCACGGCGAACGGAGTGCGGCCCTCGAGGTACATGAGGTCGGTGGCGGTGACGATGCCGAGCGGCGTGCCGCGCGAGTCGACGACGGGCAGGTGGTGGATGCCGAGGTCGAGCATGTCGATCATGGCGTCGATGGCGAGCCGGTCGGGCGGCACCGTCATCGCACGGTCGACCATCAACTCCGACACGGGCGTGTCGTAAGACAAGCCCGCGGCCACCAGCTTGCGGCGCAGGTCGGAGTCGGTGAGCACGCCCCACGCGCCGTCGAGGTCGACCAGGATGCAGGACACGTCCTTCTCGGCCATCCGCCGGGCGGCCTCGCGAACGGTGTCGGTGGGCGCGCAGATCGGCGCGGGCCGGTGCACGAGATCGCCCAGGTGCGCTGTGCGCACGTCGCCCTGCGCGTGCACCACCTGGCCGGTGCGGATCATGCGCGCACGCAGGGTCGAGGCCACGAACTCGCCGCTCAGGTGCGGCACCGCCTGCTTGGCCGGGATCAGGATCAGCTCGCACTGCTCGCGGGCGCGCACGGTGAAGGCGGGCGCCTGCCCGGTCAGCATCGACGGATGGCCGAACACCTCGCCGACGTCCAGCACGTCGACCACCTCGTCCTCGTGCACCAGCTCGACCGCGCCGCTGCGGACGACGTAGACGCCGCGCGCGACGGCGCCGTCCTCGATCAGGATGGACGCTCCCGGCGGCGCCGACACCACCTCCGCAGCCTCGGCTAGCAGCTCCAGCTCCGCCGGTTCGGCATGGGAGAACGGCTTGTAGCGCCCGAGGAACTCGGCGACGTCGCTCATCGCGCCACCCGCAGCGCAAACCGGGAATACTTCCGCACCATGCCGTCGCCCATCCTATCCCGCCTGGCTCCCGCCGACCTGCTGCGCGAGCGGCTGATCAGCTCGATCGATCTGTCGCCCGACGGCGAGCGGATCGCCTACTGCGAGCGCACGGTGGTCGGCGGCAAGGACCGTTCCAGCCTATGGCTGGTGCCGTTCGGCAGCGGCCGGCCGCGGCGGCTCACGCACGGGGCCTGGAACGACACCGCGCCGCGCTTCTCGCCCGACGGCCGCTCGCTGGCATTCCTCTCTGACCGCGAGAAGGCAGGGGTATCACAGCTGCTGGTGCTGCCGCTCGACGGCGGTGATGCGAGGCCGCTGACCGCCTTCAGGCGGGGCGTGACCGAGGCGGCGTGGATGCCGGACGGCCGCTCGCTGGCGGTGGTGGCGACCGACGACGCGTCATACGACCTGCACGGCGAGCGCAAGGGCGACGAGACGGCGACGGTGCGCGTTCTGCGCCACGTGGACTGGCGGATGGACGGCGACGGCCTGCTCGACCACCGGCGCCACGTCCACGTGGTCACCCTCGGCGGCCGCTCTCGGAGGCTGACCAGGGGCCCGTGGTCGGCATACCACGTGCGCCCCCATCCCGGCGGCAAATCGATCGGCTTCATCGCCGACCGCGGCGGCGACGAGATCCATCCCGATGCGCAGGTGCACGTGGTCGAGGTCAAGAGCGGCCGCGTCCGGCAGCGCTCGAAGCTGCCCGGCGAGGTGATGCGCTTCTCGTTCGACCCGGACGGAACGCCGATCTGCGTCGCGTACGACCGCAACCCGCCCATGGACGAAGACCCGACGCTGGTATGGAGCGTGGCCGGCGACGGCTCAGGCCGGCTGCTGACCGAGGGCATGGAGAACTTTGCCGGCAAGCAGGGCGGCGGCGACGAGCGGCTGACGGTGATCCCGGACGCGGGCCGCGACGTGCCCTGCCGGGTCACCGACGACGGTCTGGTGAAGCTGGTCGACCCGGAGCTGAATCCGACGGCCTATGAGCTGGCCGGGGCCGGCCAGCGGGTGGCGGTGTTGATGTCGCTGAACGAGTACGACGGCGCCGACGTGTACGCGCTGGAGCCGGGGCGCGAGCCGCGGCGGCGAACCGCTGCCGGCGACGCCTGGCTGGCGAGCAGGGCGCGCCCGGTGATGCAGGAGCTGATCGTGAAGGGCCCGGCCGGGCCGATCCGCACGTTCGTGCTGTCGCCGGCCGGCGCAAGGAACCGGCCGATGCCGACCATCCTGCACATCCACGGCGGCCCGACGTGGGCGTGGCCCTATGCGGCCGACGCCACCGACCACATGCTGGCCGGCGCCGGATACCGGGTGGCGCGACCCAACATCCGGGGATCGTGGGACCAGGGGCGCGAGTGGATCGCAGCACTGGACGGGGCATGGGGAGACGTGGACGACGCCGACTGCCATGCCGTGCTCGACCACCTGGTCAAGGCCGGGCTGGCGGACCCCAAGCGGCTGGGCTGCTACGGAAACAGCTACGGCGGGTTCATGGTCAACTGGCTGGTCGGCACAACCGACCGGTTCGCCGCGGCCGTCTCGTCGAACGGCGTCACCAACCAGATCTCGGCCTACGGGAACTGCGACGTCGGCTACGTCTACAACCCCCAGGAGGGCCTGGGCGAGCCGCTCACGCCCGAGGGGGTCGAGTCGCTCTGGCGCCAGTCGCCGCTGCGGCACGTGTCGAACGTGCACACGCCGCTGATGATCCTGCAGGGCGAGAGCGACCTGCGCTGTCCGCCGGCCGACAACGAGCAGTTCTTCATTGCCCTGCGCCGACTGGGCCGCGAGGTCGAGTACGTGCTGTACCCCGACAGCGACCACTCGATGGCCTCGAGCGCACGACCCGACCGCCGCGTCGACCGCATGGAGCGGATCGTGGCGTGGTTCGGAAAGCACCTGTAGCAGGTGCCGGTTCGGCAACGACCTGTGACGGGTCTGTTCGGGACAATCGTCGCGGCCCGATGCGGTGTTTGACTCCAATAATTCCCGGTTTGGCTCAACCGGGCGATTCTGCTGTAACGCCGCCCGTGACAGGCGTCAAGAGTTCGTGCCGGAATGCCCCGGTCGCCGAGTCGGTGTTTGACACCACCCCGTCTGGAAGGCCAGCCCTTGCGAACGTCGCGACCTACACGTGGGCGTATGCCGTGACCGCGCGCTCGCGCGCTCGCGTGGCCCTGGCCAGCGCCGGGCGCATGCGCTCCAGGTGCGCCTCGGCCACGGCGTGGCGCGACAGCATGCTCATGTTCATCTGCGCCAGCGTGGCCGCCGACCGCGCCGCCGCCTCGGCCAGCAGCGAACCGGCCAGCGCGTCGCCTTCCAGGTTCCTGTTGCCTGTCTCGGCGACATTCGCCGCCAGCGTCGCCACCTCCGAGGCCAGCTCCAGCACCTGCATCGGCACGGCGATCGCGCCGGACACCGCCTCGTCCAGGCACGCCGTCCGCTCCTCGCCCTTTTCCATCCGCAGCGCGTCCAGCACCACGCCGTAGGCGCGGCCGTCGGCGTAGGCCAGCCCCGACGCCTGCTCGCGGATCACGTGCGCCCGGTCGCGCACCGCCTCCAGCCCCTGCGCCGAGGCGAACGAGGTCGCCATCTCGACCAGCGCCGCCGCCATCGCACAGGTCAGAGCAGCGGCCGCCCCGCCCCCCGGTGCGGGGGTGCGGGCGGCCAGGTCGTCGAGCAGCTGCGCGACGCTTGCGCTCAGATACGGGTCGTCCCTGTGATCGCTAGAAGAGTCCGACCGTCCTCCCATCCTCGTCGATATCCACGTTGAAGCCGGCCGGGGTCTTTCCCAGCCCCGGCATCTGCATGATGTCGCCGCACAGCGCCGTCAGGAAGCCGGCGCCAGTGTAGGGCCTGATGTCGCGCACGGGGATGCGGAAGCCGGTCGGCGCGTTGGCCAGGGCCGGGTCGGCCGACAGCGACAGGTGCGTCTTGGCCATGCAGATCGAGAGGCCCGTCAGCCCGTCGCGCGTGAACTGCTCGACCTTCTGCTTCGCGGCGGGCAGGAAGTCGACGCCATCCGCTCGGTAGATGCGCTTCGCGATCTTCTCGATCTTGACGTCGATCGGGTCGGAGTCCTCGTACATGAAGTCGAACGTGTTCGGCTGGTCGCAGGCATCGGCGACGGCCTCGGCCATGTCGGCCGCACCGGCGCCGCCCTTGGAGAAGCCCTCGTTCAGCACCGCCGCGTGGGCCCCATGATCGAGCGCCAGCTTCTGCACCAGCGCCACCTCCTCATCGGTGTCGCCGGGGAAGCGGTTGGCGGCCACCACGCAGGGCACGCCGAACTCCTTGGCGTTGAGGATGTGGCGAGCCAGGTTGGCCGAGCCCTGCTCGATCGCGCGCAGGTTGTCGGCGGCCGAGTTGCGGGGGTCGTCCTCGAGACCGGCGTGGTGCTTGAGCGCCTTGGCGGTGGCGACGATCACGACCGCATTGGGCCCGAACCCGCCCGCGCGGCAGACGATGTCCATGAACTTCTCCATGCCCAGGTCGCTGCCGAAGCCGGCCTCGGTCACCAGGTAGTCGCCCAGCTTGCGGCCGGCCAGGTCAGCCACCACCGAGCTGTTGCCGTGGGCGATGTTGCCGAACGGCCCGATGTGCATGAAGCAGGGCTGGCCCTCCAGCGTCTGGATCAGGTTCGGCTTCAGCGCGTCCTTCAGCAGCACCGTCATGGCGCCGGCGCAGCCCATCTGCTCGGCCGTGATCGGTGCCCCCTCGACGTCGTAGGCGACCGTGATCGAGCCGATCCGCTTGCGCAGATCCTGCAGCGAGGTGGCCATGCCCATGATCGCCATCACCTCGGAGGCGGCCACGATGTCGAAGCCGGTCTCGCGCGGGATGCCGTGAGTGGCGCCGCCCAGGCCGGTGATGATGTTGCGCAGGTTGCGGTCGTTCATGTCGACCGCCCGGCGCCAGCTGACGCGGAACGGGTCGATCTTGAGGTCGTTGCCGTAGAAGATGTGGCGGTCGACGAAGGCCGCCAGCATGTTGTTGGCCGCGGCGATGGCGTGGAAGTCGCCGGTGAAGTGGAGGTTCAGATCCTCCATCGGCACCACCTGCGTGAGCCCGCCCCCGGCGGCGCCGCCCTTTATGCCGAAGATCGGTCCCAGCGAGGGCTCGCGCAGGCACAGGATCGGGCGCTTGCCGATCGCGCCGAGGCCCTGCGTCAGCGAGACCGAGGTGGTGGTCTTGCCCTCGCCGGCCTTGGTGGGCGTGATCGCCGAGACGCACACGATCTTGGCGTCGGGCGCCCCCGACAGGCGGTCGATCACGCTGAGGTCGATCTTGGCCTTGTACTTGCCGTACAGATCGACCTCGTCCTCCTCCAGGCCCATCTCCGTGGCGACGTCCATGATCGGCCGCAGGACGGCTTCCTGGGCGATCTCGAGGCTGCTCTTCACCTTTGCTCCTTTGCTGATGTCAGTGCGAGACCGCGGCCGCGCCGCGCTCCGACACAAGATCGTTCTCGTAGAACCGGGCCCACCGGAACGGCTGGATCAGCTCGGGCGTCTTGCCCGTGCCGATCAGGTCGGCGATGGTGAACCCGACGATCGGCGAAGCCTTGAACCCGTACGTGCCCCAGCCGGCGTCGATGATGAACCCCTCCACCTCGGTCAATCCCATGATCGGCGAGTAGTCGGGAGAGACGTCGCAGTAGCCGGTCCACTGCCGCAGGATCTTTGCGTGACCGAGCATCGGCAGCAGCTCGATCATGTGCATCGCCAGGTCCTCGATGAACCGGAAGGTGCTGGTGTTGGAGTAGCCCGAGTAGGGCTCGATCTCCGATCCCATCACGAACTCGCCGCGGTCGGACTGGCTGATGTAGATGTGCAGCGTGCCGGACACGATGATCTTGTCCAGCAGCGGCTTCACCGGCTCGGTCACGCATGCCTGCAGGATGTGCGTGGTCAGCGGAAGCGGCACACCGACCAGGTCGCAGACGAGGGTGCTCCAGCCGGCGACGCAGGAAATGACGGTGTCGCAGTGGATCATGCCGCGGTTGGTCTCGACTCCCGTGACCTTGCCGTTCTCGACGTTGATGCCGGTGACGTCGGTGTACTGGTGGATCTCGACGCCCATCTTGTCGGCCTCCTTGCCGTAGCCCCAGACCACCGCGTCGTGGCGGATGACACCGCCGGGCGGGTGGTAGAGCGCGGCCAGGATCGGGAAGGTGGGATGGTCGCTTATGTCCAGCTGCGGGCACAGATCCTTGATCTCGTCGGGGTACACGACCCGCGAGTCGACGCCCACCAGCCGGTTCACCTCGGCCCGCTCCATCATCGTGTTCACCGAGCGGTCGGAGTGGGCCAGCGTCAGGTGCCCGTGCTGGGAGAACAGCATGTTGAAGTTGAGGTCCTGCGAGAGCGACTCGTACAGCTTCACGCTGGCCTCGTAGAAGCGGGCGCCCTCGGGTGTCAGGTAGTTGGAGCGGATGATGGTGGTGTTGCGGCCGGAGGCGCCCGCGCCCATGTAGCTGCGGTCGAGCACGGCGATCTTCTTGATGCCGTGACGCTTCGCCAGGTAGTAGGCCGTGGCCAGGCCGTGCGCTCCGGCGCCGATGATGACGACGTCGTAGCTCGACTTGAGGTCGTGGTCGCGGAAGTAGCGGTGCTTTTTGAGCAGGCCGATCATGCCGCCACCTCGCTGCGCAGGACGGCCGTGGCCGATACCGGGATGATGCCGAGCATCGCCCCCGCGTCGAGCAGCGACTCCCACATGTACTCCCCGAACTCCCAGCCGCAGAGCACCCAGAACCGCGCGTCGTCGTTGAGAACGATCGACCCGCAGCGCATCACCGAGCCGGCCATGCAGGCGCCGGCCGGGAATCGGTGCGGTCGCACGTCCAGCGAGGACGAGCGCATAAACACGTCGCGCACCCGCTCGCCGCCGAGCATCACGCCGGCCCAGCCGCAGGTCATGTCGGTGGCGCAGATCGCCTCCGACTCGGACGCGATGCGGGAACGCAGCTGCTCGACCCGCGGGAACGGGCACAGCACGACCGCGTGCGACGGGGACAGTCGCAGCGTCCAGACGCCGTCCACGTGGCTGGCCCGGCCCAGCTCCAGCCCGGCGCTGAGCCGGTCGATCTCGGCGTGGGGGCCGCGCACGTCGATCTTGCCGTGGTGGGAGATGTCGGCCGCCCAGGCGGGGGCGTCGCCGTTCGACGGGTAGTCGGCCACCCGCCAGCCGTCGCGGTCGTCGAACTCGGCTCCCGCCGCGCGGTGGTTTCGCTCCATCGGCGTGCGCAGGACGACACCCTCGGCCGCCGCCGGCGACAGGAATGCAAACGGATCGGCAACGGTGCTCACGAGCGCAACCTCTCTCCATCGGGGTCGTAGAAGGCCTTGTGCGTGACGGTGGCCGGGATCGTCGACCCCTTCGGGTCGGAGATGTTGATGGCGGTGCCCTCCTCGGACTGCTCGACCGGCAGCCAGGCGATGCCGATCGCCTTGCCCAGCCGGCGTGAGAAGCGGGAGCTGGTGATGCGCCCGGCCGGCTGGCCGTCGGCACCCACCACCTGCGTGCCCTCGATCGGCACGCCGCCGTTCTGGGCCTCCCAGCCGACCAGCGTCAGCCTGTTGCCGCGTCGCTTGTACCACTCGATCGCGTAGCGACCGATCCAGTCGGACTCCTTGTCCAGCTTCACGATCCAGGGCATCCCGGCCTCGAGCGGGTTGGACTCGGCGTTCGTGTCCTGGCCGACGATGATGTGCATCTTCTCGAGCCGCAGCACCCGCTGAGGCTCCAGGCCGAACGGCTTCACGGCATACGGTTCGCCGGCCTCCATCAGCTTCTCCCAGAGGTGCTCGCCGGCCGCGGCGGGCAGGTGCAGCTCGTAGCCGAGCTCGCCCACGAATCCGATCCGCAGCACCAGGCAGGGGACGCCGGCGATCTGGGCGTGCCCGGCGCCCAGGTACGGGAAGGCCTCGTTCGAGAGGTCGAAATCGGTCAGCGTGGACAGCGCCGTCCGCGCGTTGGGGCCGGCCAGGTTGAACGCGGCGATCGTCGAGGTGACGTTGACGATCTCGCAGTCCATCTTCCAGACGGCGTTCCACCAGGTGAACCACTGCTCCATGCCGCCGGCACCCGACGACGTGGTGGTGACGTAGTACTCCTGCTCGGACAGCCGCGCCACGGTGCCGTCGTCGATGATCGAGCCGTCATCGCCGCAGACGATGCCGTAGCGGACGCGGGCCAGCTTCATGTCGCCGAACCGGTTCGGGTAGAGCCGCTCCAGGAAGGCGGCGGCTTCGGGCCCGCGCACGATCAGCTTGCCCAGCGTGGAGACGTCGATCAGGCCCAGCGACTCGTGCACGGCGTCCACCTCGCCGTCGCCGTCGCCGTAGTCGTACGGGCGCTTCCAGTCGCCGGCCCACAGCATCTTGCCGCCGTGCTCGGCGTGCCAGTGGTGCGTGGACGTGCGCTTCACCGGCTCATAGCCGCGTGCCGCCAGCAGCGAGAAGCTGGTGGGGTTGTGCGGCGGCCGCGAGGTGGTGACCCCGACCCGCTGGGAATCGGGGTCGAGGCCCAGCTGATCGGCGATCACGAGCCCCGAGTTGCGGTGGCACATGCGCCCCTGGCACGGGCCCATGGTCACGGTCGTGTAGCGCTTGGACAGCTCCAGCGAGCTGAAGCCCTCGTCCAGCGACAGCGCGATGTCCTTGGTGGTGACGTCCTCGCAGAAGCAGACGATCTGCTTGCAGCCGGTCTTCGGCGCCTGCGCCGGCACCGCCCCGGCGGCCGCGGCCGACCCGGCCGCCGCACCCACCACCCGCATGCCCTCCGGCAGCGAGTCTGGCACGTAGCGGCGCTGGTCGCGGTCGTAGCGGATGCCGCCGCCGCCCTGGCTGACGAGCGCCGTCTGACCGACGCTGCCACCCGACATCACCAGCAGGTCGCAGGCCAGGGTGCGGTGCTCGCCGTCGCGCTTCACGACCACGCCGGTGACGGCCGTCGAGCCCCTGGCCTGCCACGGCTGGAAGCCGGCCAGGTACTCGATGCCGGCGTCCTCGATGGTGCTGCCGTCGGCGTCGCGCCGCGAGTCGGCCACGGCCAGCACGTTCACGCCGCCGTCGGCCAGGTCGAGCGCGGCCGCGAGCCCCTCGTCGCTCGATGTCAGCACAACGGCCTGCTCCCACGGCATCAGCCGGAACTGGTTCACCAGCCGCCGTGCTCCGCTGGCCAGCATCACGCCCGGCAGGTCGTTGTTGCCGAACACCAGCGGCTGCTCGATCGAACCGGTGGCGATCACCAGCTCGGCCGGGCGGAAGCGGTGCATGGTGCGACCCTGGTAGACCGGCACCAGCAGGCCCTCGTAGACGCCGCCGGCGTAGGCCGGCTGCAGGATCTCGACGCCGGCGGCGTTCACACGGTCGACCAGCGCCGTCAGGCGTCCGTTGCTGCGCGGCCCGCCCCAGGCCAGCTGGCCGCCCAGCGCGAGGCCCTCCTCGACCAGCGCAACGTGCTTGCCCTGCTCGGCCGCCTCGGCGGCCGCCTCCAGCCCGGCCTCGCCGCCGCCGATCACCAGCACGTCGACGTGGCGGTGCACCTTGTCGAAGCGCTCGGTGCGGCGATGGTCGGGGTCGAGCTTGCCGAGGCCGGCTGCGTTGCGCAGGATCTTCTCGTAGAGCGGCCAGGCCCGCCGCGGGTGGATGAAGGTCTTGTAGTAGAAGCCGACCTGCATGCCGAAGCTGGGCGTCAGCCGTCCCACCAGGTGCAGGAAGTCGCGCCGCAGCGAGGGCCATGCATTCAGGTGCTTCACGTCCATGCCCTGTTCGACCGGAGTCATGCAGGCGCGCACGGTCGGCTGGCCGTCCACCTCGACCAGGCAGTTCGGACACTGCCCGGAGCAGCACATCAGGCCACGCGGGCGGTGGTACTTGAAGGAGCGCGAGAACACGCGCGTGCCGGCCGCGAACAGGGCCGAGGCGATGGTGTCGCCCGCATAGCCGGTGACGGGGCGGCCCTCCCACTGGAAGGTCACCTCCTGCGAGCGGTCGATCAGCTCGCCCTGTCGTTGCGCCAGCCGCCGCTCAGCCACCGGCCGGCCCCCGGCTTGGGGTCAGCTCGCCCGGCCGTGCCACCTGCAGCACCTCGTTGCGGGTGGTGTTGCGCTCCGCCTGGAACCACTCGCGGCAACCGGAGGAGTGGAACCACCACTCGCGCTGGTCGCCGCCGGTGTTGGTGCGGAAGTAGAGGTAGTGGAACAGCGCCCGCTCGTCCTCGGACGTCGTGGCACGCTCCGTCACCTCGCCGCCGTAGGCGTACTCGTCGACGGCCCGGGGACCGCAGTTCGGACAGGAGAGGATGAACGACATGGTTTAGTGGTGCACCTTCTGGTCGGAGTGGCCGTTGGTGGTCTGAGCCGTCATCGCCCGCATGATCGCGTCGGCGAAGGACTCGGGTCGGAAGGCGAAGTCGGTGCCCACCAGCGGGATGCCGGTGATGGCGGATGCCTCGATCGTCATGGCGCGCATGTCCTCGGGCTCGAGGTCGTGCACGTCGTTCTTGCCGCAGGCGCGCGCGAACATCTGCATTTCCTGCGTCATCGAGTTGAGGAAGCCGGTGACGTGATCGGCGGCCTCGTCCACCGGCAGGCGGGCGATCAGATCCTCGTCCTGGGTGGTGATGCCGACCGGGCAGAGCCCCGTGTGGCAGTGGTGGCAGGCGCCGGGCTCGGTGCCCATGCGCTCGTAGTCCTCGACGTACACCGGCTTGTTGCAGCCCAGCGCGATCATGGCGGCGGTGCCGATCGAGACGGCGTCGGCACCCAGCGCCAGAGCCTTGGCGGCGTCCACGCCGTTTCGGATGCCGCCCGAGATGATCAGGTTGACGACGCCCTCCAGCTGCATCTCACGCAGCGCCGCCACCGCCTCCACCAGCGCCGCCATTGTGGGGATGCCGGTGTGGTCCATCAGCGAGTCCGGCGACGCGCCTGTGCCGCCCTCGAGGCCGTCCATCACGATCACGTCGGCGCCGGCCTTGCAGGCCAGCTTGACGTCGTCGGCCACACGGCAGGCGCCGATCTTGATGTAGATCGGGATCGCGCCGTCGGTGGCCTCGCGCAGCTCCTCGATCTTGATCTGGAGGTCGTCCGGCCCCACGAAGTCGGGGTGCCGGCAGGGCGATCGCTGGTCGACGCCGGGCGGCAGCGTGCGCGCCTCGGCGATGATCGGCGACACCTTCGCCCCCAGCAGCACGCCGCCGGTGCCCGGCTTCGCGCCCTGGCCGATCACGATCTCGGCCGCGTTGGCCATCCGCAGGTGGTGCGGGTTGAAGCCGTAACGGCTCGGCAGCACCTGGTAGACCAGCTGGTCGGAGGCCTCGCGCTCGAGGTCGAGCATGCCGCCGTCGCCGGTGGTGGTCGAGATGCCGACGCGGGTGGCGGCCATACCCAGCGCCTGCTTGGCGTTGCGCGAGAGCGCGCCGTAGCTCATGCCGGCGATCGTGATCGGCGTGGCCAGCCGGATCGGCTTGGCGCCATGGCGGGCGCCGATCTCGACGCTGGTGTCGCAGGCCTCGCGGTAGCCCTCCAGCGGCACTCGCGAGAGCGTGCAGGGCACGAACGTCAGGTCCTGGAAGTGCGGAGTGCGGCGGGTGGTGCCGAGGCCGCGGTTGGTGTAGCGGCCCAGCTCGGCCTTGGTCTGGATGTCGTCGATCGTCTCCGGGGACCACACCCACAGCTTCTGGTGCACGTGCCCGTCCTCGCCGCGCGGGATGAAGTCGCTCACAGCGCTGCCCTCCAGGCGTCGTACTCGTGCTTCGAGAAGTTCCACAGCTTGCGGCCGGAGACGAGCTTCTTCCAGTCGTAGCCGCCGGAGTCGATGTCATTGGCGCCCAGCTCCGACTCCAGCAGCGCGCGATCATCGCCGCTCAGCTCGGCCTCGACGCAGTCGGCGCCGAGCGCGTGGATGGTGCCGCCGACGTAGACGGTGCCCTCGTACATGGAGTCGCCGATGCCGTCGCCGGCGTCGCCACACACGATCATCGTGCCGCGCTGCATCATGAACCCGGACATGTAGCCGACCGAGCCGCCCACGACCACGGTGCCGCCCTTCATGGCGATGCCGGTGCGGGCACCGGTGTCGCCCTCGATGAAGACGCGGCCGCCACGGACGGTGGCGCCGGCCGAGCTGCCGCCGTTTCCGTGCACGGCGATCGAGCCGGACATCAGGTTCTCGCCGACGCTCCAGCCGCAGTTGCCATTGACGACGATCTCGGCGCCGTCGCACATGCCGCCGCAGTACCAGCCGACCGGCCCGTCGAAGACGATGCGGGTGGGTGACATCACGGCCACCGCCAGGCAGTGGCGAGCCGCGGGGTTCGTCAGGCGTACGTCCGGCACGCCGTCGGCCGCCGCCCGCTTGATCGCCTGGTTGATCTCGCGCGTGGTGTGCTGCGAGCAGTCGATCTCGGAGATCAGCGTAGCCACCAGCGCACCTCCCCCGCGCCCAGCTCGCGCGGCTTCAGATCGGTCGAGTCGGCGACCCGGCGCAGCGCGATCTCCTCCGATGCGATCAGCACCTTCTCGTCGTCCTCGGCGAAGATCAGCGGCTTCAGGGCGAAGCGGTCGCGGGCCACGCCGATGCCCTGGGGCGTCGAGATCAGGTAGGCAAAGGTGCCGTCCAGATCGTGCACCGAGGAGCGCAGCGCGTCCTCCAGCGAGTCGCCCTGCTCCAGCTTGTCGGCGATGTAGACGGCGATCGCCTCGGAGTCGTTGCCGGTGGCGAAGCGGTGACCCTTCCCGGCCAGCCGCCGCCGCAGTTTGTGGTAGTTGGTGATGTGGCCGTTGTGGACGACCGAGATGTCGGCGAACGGCCGCGCCCAGAAGGGGTGGCTGTGGGCGACGTCGACCAGCGACTCGGTGGCCATGCGGGTGTGGCCGATGGCGTGGCTGCCCTCGAACGACTTGTAGGGGGCGGCCGCCTCGACGTCGGACGCGTCGCCCACGTCCTTCACGATCTCCATCGCGCGGCCGATCGAGAACACCTCCGTCTCGGGCACCTCCTCGACCAGATCGGTGAGCGTGCCCAGGTCGCCGGCATAGCCGATGCGCGCGCGCAGGTTGCCGCCGGTGTGAGACTCCTCGCTGACCGCGCCGGCGCCCGCCAGGGCGTCGTGCACCCTGCGGGGCGTGTCGCCGTTCGCCTCCGTCCGCACGCGAAGCACGTAGGAGTCATCATGGGGCCGGCCGTAGAGGGCGACGCCGGTCGAATCGGTGCCACGCCTGTCAAGCGGCGTGAGCATGTCGAACATGGCGTGGCCGACGGGCCCGTAGCGACCCGGATCCTTGTAGAGGAATCCACACAACCCGCACACGGCGATCGATCCTTTCGAGACGATGGCAGGGGCGCCAATATCCTACGGATTGCGCCGTGTTGGCGGCAGTGCCAGCGGGGATGCAATTCCCGTGGCGGCTATGTGCAGATGTACAGCTGGTCGGGGTGCCGACCCTACGGCCGGCACCCCGCTCCGCGCCTAGAACAGCGTCAGGTAGCGGTTGACCTCCCACGGCGTAACCTGCTCGTGGTAGGCGTTCCACTCGTCCTGCTTGGTCTTGACGAAGTAGTCGATGTAGTCCTCGGTGGCGGTCTTGCCGAGCGCCTCGCGGATCACGGCGTCCTTCTCGAGGTGCCGGGTTGCGTCCAGCAGGTTGGCCGGCAGCAGCTCGATCTTGCGCCGCTTCAGCTCCCTGGCCGTCAGCTCGTAGAGGTTGTCGTCGTTGTGAGGCCCGGGATCCATGTCGTGCTCGATGCCGTCCAGGCCGGCGGCCAGGACCACGGCCATCGCCAGGTACGGGTTGCACGAGCCGTCCACCGTGCGGTCCTCGACATGGCCGCCCGGCAGCCGCAGCATCTGCGTGCGGTTGTTTGCGCCGTGGGTGATGAAGATCGGCGACCAGGTGGCACCCGACGTGGGCGTGCCGGCGGTGGTCGTCAACCGCTTGTAGCTGTTCACCGTCGGCGCGGTGACTGCGATGTAGGCCTTGGCGTGCTTCTTCAGGCCGGCCGTGAACTGGTAGCCGAGCTTGGACAGGCCCAGCCCGTTGGGGTCGTCGTCATCGCCGAACAGGTCGGTCTCGCCGCTCTCGTCCCACAGCGACATGTGGAAGTGACCGCCGTTGCCGGTCAGGTGGCCGAACGGCTTGGCCATGAAGGTCGCGAGCAGGCCCCGCTCCTGCGCCATCGCGTGCACCATGTAGCGGAAGAAGATGGCGCGGTCGGCGGTGGTGAGGGCGTCGGCGAACTCGAAGTTCGACTCGAACTGCCCGTTCGCATCCTCGTGGTCGTTGGCATAGCTGCCCCAGCCGAGCTGGTTGACGTAGGTCGAGAGCGTGCTCAGGAACTCGTACTGCCGGGTCAGACCCTTCATGTCGTAGCAGGGCTGGTCGAGCCGGTCGAGCGGATCGGCCAGCTCGATGCCTCCCTCCGCGTTCTCGCGCAGCAGGAAGAACTCGAGCTCCATGCCGACCTTGAACGTGTAGCCGAGCTTCTTGGCGCGGGCCAGCTGGCGGCGCAGGATCGTGCGCGGGCAGTACGGCCACTCCTCACCCTCGACCGTGATGTCGCAGGCGAACCGGGCCAGCCCCGGCTTGAACGGCACCGGCGTGTAGCTGGCCAGGTCGGGGATCGCCATCATATCCGGCGACGCCGGCGACTGGCCGATCGGGCCGGCCGCGAAGCCCGCGAAGCCGGCACCCTCGGTGACCAGGCCTTCCCAGTTCTCGATCGGAACCAGCTTCGCCGAGGGCTTCGCGTTCATGTCGACGAACTGGGCGAAGAAGAACTTGATGCCGTCCTGATCTGCCTTGGCGCGGATGGTGTCGGCAAGTGGACGAGCGCTCACAGTGGCCATACCTCTCTCCTTCGCGTGGGATTTGGCGCAAATGTTGCAAAATCCGGCACGGATTACTAGGGGGTGGGGCGTTTTCGGTGCGCGAACGCCCAGCACCGGCCGACCGTGATGCCAGCGTGATCTGGAAGTGATGCGGTCGTTATGCGGTGGACCAGCGCGTCATCTGCCCAGCGCTTCGTCCAGCCTGTGCAGCTTCAGCTCGATCTCGATCATCAGCCAGTCCTCACGGGCGACGTCCAGCCCGGTCAGGTCCTGGATGCGGCGCAGCCGCTGCCGGAGGGTGTTGGGGTGTACATAGAGGGTGGACGCGGCCGCCGCGATGTTGCCGCGGCGGCGCAGGTACTCCTCGAGCGTCGGCAGCAGCTGTGAGCGGTGGCGCCGGTCGTAGTCGGCCAGCTGCTGCAGCGCCTCCCCGCGACGGTCGCGCACGCGACCGTCCTGAGACACCTTCAGCAGGTACTTGTACGCGCCCAGGTCGTCGAACCCGACGACGCCGGGCTCGCTGCTGACCACCGAGGCGGCGGCCACGGCATGGTCGGCCTCGCTGAACCCGTTCGGATACGAGCCGGGCCCGTTGCAGCGGTTGGAGAGGCCGATCGCGAACGGGTGCTTCGGCGTCAGCCTGGTGTGGATCTCGCGCAACCGCTCGGCGACGGCCGCCTCGCCACCGGTGGACAGCCGGATCAGCCCGCGCAGCGCGGCGTCGCGCCGGTCGAACAACGATCCGGGGAATGCCCGCGCCGCCGCCTGCTCGAGCGACTCGGCGACCGACTCCCATCCGGCCTCGGCCGGCCCCGGCCGCGGTACCGCCTGCAACACCAGGTGCGGCATCGCCAGATCGCTGCCCAGCGCCGCCGCCCGCTCCTCCAGCTCGAGCGGGGTGGCGCTGCCATGCGACAGGTCCTCGAGCAGATCCTTGATCGCGTTTCGCTCCGTCAGCCGGTCGATCAGCTGCACCTTCTTGATCGCGACCGCCGCCTGGTTGGCGACCGACGTGGCGATCTCGCGCTGCTCGGCGTCGATGCGTCGATCGCCGGCGTAGCGCAGCGCCAGGACGCCGACCAGCTCGTCGGCAGCCACCATCGGTACCACCACGGCCGAATCCGAGTCGTCACCCCACAGGGCGACCGCCAGCCGGCGACTGGACTCGGCGCCCCCGCCGCGGGCCGACAGCGCCAGCTCCAGGCCGAGCTCGTTCACGTTCAGCGATCGCGGCGTGGGCTGCTGCTCCGGCCAGGCCGCGCCGGGCGTCAGCATGTGGCCGTCGGCGTCCGCCACCAGCACGTCGCAGCACGACGCCTCGAGCAGGCGCTGGGCGCGCCGCGCGACGGCCGGTAGCAGGCTCTCCAGGGTGGACGCCGCCGACAGCGCCCGTGCCAGGTCCGACAGCCCTTCCACCATCGACAGCCGGCGCCGGGTGTCCTCGTACAGCCGCGCGTTCTCGATGGCACCGGCCACCAGCGTCGCGGCGTGGACGAGGAAGTCGGAGTCGGCGCGGGTGAACTCGCGGGGGGCCTGGGCGTGCAGCGCGATCACGCCGATCACATGGCCGGCCTTGGCCTGCAGCGGCGCCGCGCACAGCGATTGGTACTTCTCCTCCTCGGCCTCCGGCACGACCTTGGCGCGGGGATCGCCGGGAGCGTTCTCGGGGATGAACACGGCCTGGTTGTGTTCAGCCACCCACCCCGCCAGGCCCTCGCCCGGCTCGAACCGGAGCCGGCCCGCCAGCGCAGAGTACGGATCGGACACCGCCCGCAGCACCAGCCCGTCGTCGTCAGGATCGACGAAGTAGATCCAGCAGGCATGGCAGTCGATGGCTTCGCTGACCAGATCGACGATCGCGCGCAGCACGCGGTCGAGGTCGAGCGTCGAGGACACCGTGTTGATGATCTGGTACAGGTACCGGCTCTCGACGGCGCGGGCCGCACCCAGCTCGTTGGACACGGTGGATGTGTGCGAAACGGACACATCCACAATCGTACCTGCCGGCCTGAGCCGGGCCGTGTCGGAGCGGTCAGGCCGCATACCGCAAGAGGTGGCGTGGCTGACATAGCCGGGCGCTTGAGCGATGGCGTAGCATGTACAGGGGCAAATCGGCCCCCTGCAGGTAGAACCATCAGAAAGAGAGGAGTCCTGAATGGCAACGGTCGCTCCCGAGTCGGCCATGGCCGGGCTCGATCCGATGTTCCAGCCCGACTGGTTTTTCACCGATGAGCAGTTGCGCCTGCTCGAGCGGCTGAAGGAGATCTGCGAGGAGACGATCCGGCCGCTGGCGGCCGAGAACGATCGCACCCTCACCTTCCCGCGCAAGAGCCTCGAGGCGCTGGCGCCGGACGGGTTCCTCGGCCTGATGCTGCCCAAGGAATGGGGCGGCCTCGGACAGAACCACGTGATGTACGCCGCCGTCACCGAGACGATCGCCCGCCACGGCGACGCCTCGTGTGCGATGTGCTACGTCATGCACATCGGCGCTGTGGAGGCGCTGAAGCTGCGCGCCACCGACTACACCATCGAGAAGTACCTGAAGAAGGTGAAGGAGGGCCTGATCGGCACGCTCTCCTACTCCGACCCCGAGACCGGGTCGCACTTCTGGTACCCGATCGCCTCCGGCGCCCGCAAGGTGGACGGCGGCTACGAGGTGCTGAAGAAGGCGTCCTGGACGACCTCGGCCGGCTTCGCCGACTTCTACGTGCTGCAGACCACGTCGCCCGACTACAACGGCGACTACTCGAACCTGTCCGTGTTCGTGGTGGACAAGGACGAGATTGAGGCCAAGCCGCAGGAGTGGGACGCGATGGGCCTGCGCGGCAACCAGTCGGGCACGCTGCTGCTGGACTGGAAGTTCGTGCCGGAGGATCAGCTGGTCGGCCCCATCGGCGACGGCGCCAACTCCAACGACGAGGCGGTCGATCCCTATTTCCTGATCGGCTCATCCGGCTGCTGGAACGGCATCTCACTGGGCGCGATCGACATCGCCATCCGCCACACCACGGTCAAGAAGCACAAGGACGTGGGCATGCGGGTATGCGACTACCCGACCATCCAGGACGCGGTCGGCGAGGCGATCATGGACACCAACGCCTCGCGCACCTTCGTGTTCTCGGTCGCAAGCGCGCTCGACAAGGTCACCGACGGCGCCCAGACCAACCCCGCGATCGGCGACCTGGCCCGCGGCAACTACCTGCACTGGCTGTGGCAGATCAAGTTCAACGCCGCCAAGAACGTGGCCTACGTGGTGGACAAGATGCTGCACTGCTGCGGCGGCACCGGCTTCAAGAAGGAGCCCCTGCAGCTGGAGCGCTACCTGCGTGACGGCAAGGCCGGCTGGGTGATGGGCCCGACCAACGAGGTGCTCCGGCAGTTCGTCGGAAAGACCGCCCTGCTGGGCATGGAGTCGCTCGACTACTGGAACGTGTCGATCAACGAGCGTGCGCTGAACAACGAGCTGAAGAAGTTCTCAGCCGATCAGAAGCGCGAGCTGGCCGAGCGGCTGATCGCCGAGGCCGGCAACAACGGCGCCAGCGCCTAGAGGTGCAACAGGGGCGGGTCGCCGGTGGCGACCCGCCCCTTGCATGTGGGGTCTACTCCGTGGCGACGCCCGCGGGCGGTACGTCGTCCGGCATGGCCGGCGACCAGATCCGCAGCGCCAGTTTGCGCTTGTCCTCGACGACCACGCGGAAGACGTACAAAACGGCGGCTATCAGCAGCACGCCGATGCCCTCGAACACGATCGTCTTGCTGGTGTCACCCCAGGCCAGGCCGGAGTTCCACCCGCCCCAGACCAGCAGCAGTGCGTCGAACGCGGCCAGCAGGAACGCGAGATAGAACCACGGTCTCGCGACCTTGATCGGCCGCGGCCAGTTGGGCCGGTCCTTGCGAAGCAGCAGGAAGCCGGACATCGCGAACACGTGGCACGTGACGTAGCCGAGGTTCGAGAAGATCAGGATCTTGATCGCTCCTGTCGGGTCGTACGCATACGTGCACAGCAGCACCAGGTTCAGCACTGCATCCAGCGTCATGGCGTTTCCGGGCACGTGTTTCCGGTTCAGCCGGCCCAGCCACCTGATCGTCATGCCGTCCTGCGAGATGCCGTACAGGGCGCGCGAACCGTCGGCCGTCGCGGTGTTCATCGCAAGCACGATGCCCGCACACAGCGAGAACACCGCCAGACCGGCCAGGAAGCCGCCCATCAGGATGTGGAGCGTCTGGGGCATGAACGTGTAGAGGTTCGCGACCGTCATGTTCTGGTCGCCGAACGTCCCCATCGCCCCCATCGGCAGCAACCCGTAGGTGATGACGCCGAAGATCGCAGCGACGCGCAGCGCCTTGGGCGTGTCCCGGGCCGTGTCGTGGTACTCGGGAGCGAACGTCGCACAGCACTCCATGCCGTAGCTCGACCAGCACATCGCATAGAGCCACACGATCACCAGCGTGAAGCTGCTTGCTCCCAGTGAGCTCGCGGTGGCATGGATGTTGTTGTGCAGGTTGGAGCTGTGCCAGTCGCCGGTGATGTACGGCAGGAACATCATCGCCGCAAGCGGGAACATCAGCAGCGCCCCGGTGGCGTAGCCGACCCAGACAGCGGGGCGCATCCCCGACACGTTGAAGCCCCAGATCACCAGGATGATCACCGCCGTGAGGGCGATCGGGAAGTTGAAGTAGACGGTCTGTCCCAGCAGCTGCCAGCTGTGGTTCCAGTTGGAGGAGACGGCGCCGGAGGACGGGTACCACTCGTACTGGACGAGGAATCCCACGACCACGCCGGTCGCGGAGAGCACGACCGACCAGCCGATCCAGTAGCCGAACGCCGCGACCGGGCCGACGAACGAGAGGTACTTCTTCCACGCCTCGTGGGCGTAGATGGCGATGCCGCCGGACAGCTTGGGGAACATCGTCGCCGTCTCGGAGTAGATGTAGTTGTGAAGGGCGCCGAGGATTACCGAGACGGTCCACAGGATCACCGCCCCCCAGCCGCCGAGCGAGAACGCGGACAGGCCGAGGCCCGTGATCAGGAAGCTCGGGTTCGCAAGCGCAACCACGAACCCGTCGAACCAGCTGATGGTCTTGAGGAGTTCCCGCTCCTCAACAACAGCAGTTGCCATACGCACCTCCGCAGAAAGACGCCGACGGGTGGGAAGAGAGCGCTAGAAAACAGGATTCTGACCAACTGGTCAAGCGCATTTTCATCCACGTGGCGGACGGCACGTGAGTGCGAGCGTACACTTGCGACCCCGGGGTTGCCACGGCGGCCGTGGATGGGGGAAGATGCGCGGTATGGGGTCGCCGGCGATAACGCTGCGCTGTGACTGCGGTGCCGAGGGCAGAGCAGCCTACGGCGAGGTCTGGAAGTGCTCGAAATGCGGCCGCAGCTACAACACCTCGCAGATCCCGGCCGAAGACTACGACGCGGTGGCCGCACTCGATCGCCGCTACCGCCGGGGCAACCAGGCGCTGATGGTGGTGCTGGCGTTGATCGTGCTGGCCGTGGCCATCGAGGGGCAGACGATCTCGATCTTCGCCGGGCTCGCGGTGGTGCTGCTGGGCTGGTTCCTCTACATCAAGCCGATCATCCACCGCCGGCACAAGCGCGCGGTCAGCGCCCTCACCCGCAGTTGGGAGCTGTCGGCCGAGTGAGCCCGCTGCTCCGCCAGCACCGCAACGACCCGCTGCTACCACCGGCTCCAGCAGACGGGGGCTCGCGTGACCGGCCGGTGATGCTGGCGACGCTGGCGGTGCCGTTCGATCCCGACTCGGCCCGGGTTGCCATCCAGGCGGCGATGGAGGGCGGCGTCAAGCTGATCGTCGTCGACGCCGTCGAGATGCCCTTCTGGCCGCAGTCGCTGGCAACGCGGCGAGCAGATCTGGAGGAGGAGTCCGACCGCGATGCGATCCGGGCGCTGGTGCAGCAGACGGCCGCGCTCGGCCTCGAGGTGGAGCACCTGCGCGTGCGCAGCCCGCGGCCGGTGGAGGCGCTGCTCGAGGTGGCCGGCGAGCGCGAGGCCGCCCTGCTGGTGCTGGGGCCGGACCCCTCGCGCCTGCGACCGCGGCTGTTCCGGCGCGCGGTGAAGCGGATCCGCAAGCGGGCGTTGTGCCTGCTGTGGGTCGTGGGAGAAGGCCCGTAGCCGGGCGGAGGGCCGAAGCCCCCCGCCCGCCCACACGGGGTCAGTCGCCGGCGGTCGCCGGGACGGCCATGCCCGCGGTCTCGTAGGCCTCCGCGGTCGGGGACTCGTCGCTCGGGTCCGTCCAGCGGAACGGCCGGCCCACCTGGCGCTGGCCGATCACGTAGCCGGCCACGCCGGCCACCAGCACCAGCACGCCCACCAGGATGATGCGCCCGGTGAACGCGCTGGGATCGGTGAACGCGTAGTTCCACGCGTAGCCCGTCAGCTTCAGGAACATCAACCCGAAGACGATCAGTAACAGGTTGAACACGGCGAAGGCGCCGGCCAGGTACATCCACACCGGCCCCAGCTTGATCGGACGCGGCCACGCCGGCCGGTCCTTTCGCAGCAGCAGCACGCCGCTCAAGGCAAGCACATGCGACAGCATGTAGCCGAGATTGCCCGCCGCCAGCACGAAGAAGATGCTGGGGAAGAACATCAGCAGGCAGACGTTCATGAGCATGTCCAGGGTCATGGCGCGACCCGGCACGTGATGTGAGTTGAGCACGGACAGCTGCTTGACGGTGAGGCCGTCTCGCGCCATCCCGAACAGGGCCCGGGATCCGTCCATCGTGGCCGTGTTCATGGAGAGCAGCAGCCCGCCACAGAGGCAGACCACCAGCACTCCACCGAAGAAGTCACCCACGATCGCCTTCAGCACGTCGATCATGTAGACGATGCCGGTCAGGTCGCCGGCGATCGCGCTGTAGCCGAGCGTGCCCACGACGGCCAGCGGCAGCAGCGCCGACAGGAACACGTTGAACGCGCCCGTCGACATGATCGCCTTGCGGGTGTCGTTCTTGGTGTCGATGAACTCGGGGGCGAACGTTGCCGGCGCCTCCGGGCCGTAGGTCGACCAGCCCAGCACGTACAGCCAGACCATGATCAGGCCGAACTGGTGCCAGGTGTTGGCGGACTCACCGAACACCCCGGTCAGCGTGCCCGACATGGCGTTGCCGTTGACGGCATGGTTGCTGATGTTGCCGGTCACGAACGGGCCGACGGCCAGCACGATCACCGGCACCGCCATGGCCACGCCGGTCGCGTAGCTGAGCCACACGGCCGGCCGCATGCCGCGCACGTTGAACGACCAGCACAGCAGGATGCAGATCAGTCCGATCACCCGCACGGTGGTGAAGTCCACGCCCGCGACGTTGGCCGTCCAGCCGCCGATGCTGTCGGTGTTGACACCCTTCGAGTTGAGGCTGGTGAAGAACTCGCCCACCAGCAGGTACCCGATCAGGCCGCCGTAGATGGCCAGCACGCTCGACCACGCGAACCAGTAGCCGAACGTCGCGATCGGCCCGGCCAGCGAGAAGTACTTGCGCCAGCCCTCCTTGGCGTACATGGCGAGGCCGCCCGGCTTGTCCGGGAACATCGCCGCCGGCTCGGAGTACACGTAGGCCTGAAGGGCGCCCACGAGTGCCGACACGAACCACAGGATTGCCGCAACCTTGGCGCCAAGCGCGCCAACTGAGAAGCCGATCCCCACGATAAGAAACCCCGGATTCGCAAGACCGATCACGAACCCGTCGTACCAGCGCATCGTCTTCAGTAGACGACGTTCGTCAACCGAGACTTCAGCCACGAAGACCTCCTCGAACGAGAGCGTTCCCCCGGATTCGGGGTGGGCCGACCATACAGTTGCGCCCGAACGCATGCAATACTTTTCAGGCGCTATAGACGCCCATGGCGATTCCGATAACGATCACGTGCGAGTGCGGCCGCGCCATCCAAACCGACCTGGGTGAGCGGGTCGTCTGCGAGTGCGGCCGTGCCTACGACACCTCCCAGGTGCCGCGCGAGAAGCGCGCGGCCGTGGTCGCGGCGCAGGCGCAGTTCCGGGTCTACATGTGGTTCGGCATCCTCTTCATCGCCGGGGCGGCGGTAACCGGCTACCTGGTGCACGGGATGGTCGGGCTGCTGCTGGCGGCGCCCTGTGTGGCGCTGTTCTGGTTTCGGATCGTGCAGCCGCGGGTGTCGGCCCGCCAGCGCAAGGCCCTGGCCGACCTGCCGTCCTGGACGATCGAGGCCGGCTAGCGATGGCCACCAGCGCTCCGGCGCAGACCGTCGTCGGCGCCGCCACGGGAACCGACGTACGGCCGGTGATGCTGTTGACGCTGAACACGCCCCTGGATCCGGCCGCCGTCGCGTTCGCGATCGAGACGGCCCTGGAGACCGGCGCGGAGCTGCTGGTGTGCGACGCCGTCCCGCTGGCCGTCGGGCAGCCCACCTCCAGCGCCGTGCGCACCTTCGGCGACCGCGAAGCGCTCGACGGCTGCACCAGCGCAGCCGCGGAGGCCCGCGCCCGCGGCGCTCGGGTCAGCGAGATGCTGTTTCACCACCCGCGACCGCTGACCGCGGCGGCCCGCGTCTGCTCCGAGCACGGCGTCGGGCTGCTGGTGTTCGGCGCCGACCGGCGGCGCCTGGGCAGATGGCGGTTCCGGATGGCGGTGCGCCGTCTGCGGCGCGACGTGACCTGCCTGGTGTGGTTGAACGAATGAGCGAGATACCTGGCTCACCGGAAGGCTTCCGCGAGCTGCTGCTCGCATGCTGGACGCCGCTTCAGGCGTGCACGGCCGACCAGGAGGGCCGGTGCCTGCCCCTGATCGCCTCCACACTGGAGGACCACGATCACAGCGAGGCATCCTTGGCGGGGTTCCTCGGACTGGTGCGCACCGGGACGCTGGGCCAGGCGCCTCAGCCCGGGAACGACGCGGATGCGGCCCGCCGGATACTGGCGTGGCAGCGCGGCCGCGGGGACGGCGGAGCGGCCGCGCAGGACGTCGAGTTCGCCCGCTTCGAGGCGCTGACACAGGAGCTGCTAAAGGTCACAAAGGCCGAGGTCGACCGCCGCCGCAACGCCGGCTGAGGCTCACTGCGGCGGCATCGCCAGCCGGATCCGCCTCAGCATCAGCCAGGCCGACTTCTGCGTAATGCCCAGCCGTCGCGCCAGCTCGTGTGAGCTGACCTGCTGGTCGTTGGCAACCGCCCAGACGGCCGGCAGCCATCGCGACAAGCCCAGCGGCGAGCCCTCGAACAGCGTCCCGGCCTTGACGCTGTACTGATGGGCGCAGGCACGGCACTTCCACAGCCGCCGCGTCGCCAGGTACGCGTGGTCGCCGGAGCCGCAGCGCGGGCAGGTCGGGCCGTCCGGCCAGCGCAGCCGCGCAACCAGCGCCACGGCGGCATCCTCGTCGCCGAAGCGCGCAATCGCATCATCCAGGGACATCTGGTGAGCGTACTACCTCATCCGGCCGTGGTGAGGCACGTATGTCGAAATCAGCTCAGTTCGAACGTGATCTGCTTGGTCTCCGTGAGCGCGTCCGTGATCCAGCCTGCCAACTCGCGGCCGGCGCCGGACTTCTTGGCACCGCCGAACGGCGCCATCTGATCCCAGTAGTTGGTGGTTTCGTTGATGTGCACGGTGCCGTGGCGCAGCGCCTCGGCGGCGCGCCAGGCGGCGCGCAGGTCGTTCGTGAAGACCGCCGCCGTCAACCCGAACTCGGTCTCATTGGCGATCTCGAGCGCCTCGTCGAGCGTCTCGAACCGCATGATCGGGGCGACCGGCCCGAACGTCTCCTCCTGCGCGATCCGCATGCCGCTGGTGACCCCGGTCAGCACCGTCGGCTCGTGGTACTGGCCCTCGCTGCCACCGCCTGCGACCACGGTCGCCCCCTTCGCGACGGCGTCGGCCACGTGCTGCTTGGTGCGCTCCAGCGTGGCGGGCGTGGAAAGCGGGCCCATGTCGGTGGCGTCGTCCAGCGGGTCTCCGACCTGCAGCTTCGCCACCCGATCGACCAGCGCCGCCACGAACGCGTCCTCGACCGACGAGTGCACCAGGATCCGCTCGGCCGCGGTGCAGCACTGGCCGGCCAGGTAGAAGCAGCCGGTGATGGCGGCGTCGGCGGCCTTGTCGATGTCGGCGTCGGCCAGCACGATCTGGGGGCCGTTGCCGCCCAGCTCCAGCACCCGGTTCTTGAGGCCGGCGTCGCGCGCAACCTGCTCCCCCGTTGCCACCGAGCCGGTGAACACCACCGAGGCCACGTCCGGGTGGCGCACCAGCTGCGAGCCGGTCTCACCCCGCCCGTGCACCAGGTTGACGGTGCCGGCCGGGAACCCCGCGTCCTGCAGCAGCTCCACGAACATGCCGGCGCAGAGCGGCGCGAACTGCGACGGCTTCCACACCACCGTGCAGCCGGCGGCCAGCCCGTACACGATCGGGATGCCGGCGATGTCGACCGGGAAATTCCAGGGAGTGATCGCCGCCACCACGCCGACCGGCTCCTGCACGACCAGGATCCGCTTGGTGCCCGCCCGCTCCTGGGTCGAGGGCAGCACCTGCCCGGCGTGCCGAAGGATGTCCTCGGACGCTCGCCGGAAGTGGTCGGCCGTGTACTCCTCCATCTCCTCGCGCGACTCGCGGATGGTCTTTCCCATCTCGCGCGTGATCATCTGGGCGATCTCCTCGTTGCGCTCCATGCACAGCGTGTAGGCGCGGCGGCAGAGGTCGACCCGCTCCAGAATCGGGGTGGCGCGCCAGGCCGGGAAGGCGCCGGCCGCGGCCTTCACGGCCGCGTCCACCTGCGCCTCGCTGGAGGCGGTGACCGCGCCGACCGTTTCGCCGCTGCCGGGGCTCGTGACCTCGATCCGCTCGCCGTCGCCCTCGATCCACTGCCCGCCGATGTAGGCGCCGTTCCGTGTTGCGATGGCCATCATGTCCTCCTTGTCATGCGCGAGGGCGCAGCTTGTGTGTGTCGTAGATGGGATGGTCGCCGACGATGCCCGGCGCGGTGCCGCCGGCCTCCAGCTCGACGTCGAAGCGGGCGCCGTGGGCGATCAGCGGAGCGTCGATCACGACCATGGCGATCAGCCGCTCCAGGGTCGGCGACCAGCAGGCGCTGCGCACCTCGCCGACCGGGTCGCCGCCGGAGCGCACGTCGCCGCCCGCAAGGGCCGGGCCGTCGCCCGAGACGGTGACGGTGGTCAGCCGCCGGGCCGGCGCAGCGGCGATCCGGCGCAGCGCCTCCTGGCCGCGGAAGGCCGGCTTCTCGAGCCGGATCACGTGGTCGAGGTTCATCTCGTAGGGGTCGGTGTCGCCCGGGAAGTAGTCGGCATCGATGAAGATCAGGCCCGACTCCTGGCGCAGCGTCTCGACCGCGTTCAGACCGTAGGGCGTGACCTGCCCGCTGCCGAGCAGCACCTCCCACAGCGCTTCGGCCGCGTCCGGGCGGACGTAGAGCTCGTAGCCCAGCTCCCCCGAGTACCCGCAGCGCGCGAGCGTGACGGGCACGCCGGCCAGGTCGACCGGCTCGGTCAGGAACCGGTAGTAGCCGAGGCCGGAGAGGTCGAGGCCGCCCAGGCGCTCAAGCAGCGCTCGCGACCGCGGTCCCTGTAGCTGCAGGTGCGGTAGCTCATGGGTGTGGTTCGAGAGCGCCACCTCGAGCCCGGCGACGGCCTCCCGCAGCGGCTCGCCGTCCGACTCCAGCGCGGTCACGACCCAGCAGCGGTCGGGCGCGAACGCGAAGACGGTGCCGTCCCCAAGCATGCGGCCGCCGTCGTCGCAGAACGCGCCGTAGCGGAGCTGGCCGGGGCGCAGCGAGCGCATGTCGTTGGTGAAGCAGCGGTCGGCGGCGACCAGCGCGTCTGGGCCGTCAAGCACCCACTTCTGCAGCGGCGACTCGTCCCACACCCCGCAGGCGGTGCGGACGGCGCGGTGCTCGGCGTGGGCGTTGCCGAATCCGGCAATCCAGTCCCAGCCCTCCCAGGCGGCGAACTCCGCCCCCGGAATCCGCCGCTGCACCGCGTCGAAGGTGGTGCGTGTCAACGTCGTCCCGCCCATCGCGGTCGAGTCTACGCCAGAATAGGCGGATGCCACCCACAGGACGACCCGCGGAACGCCGCCTGGAGGCGGTCGAGCGAGCCATGAAGGTGCTGGATGCGTTTCTCGACGTGCCGGGCGAGGCCGGCACCAACGAGCTGGCCCGTCGCACCGGGATCAACGCCAGCACCGTCTCGCGGCTGCTGTCGACGCTGGTGGCCGGCGGGTACGTTGAGCACGTGCCCGAGAGCGGCCGCTACCGGCTGGGACCGCACCTGATCCGGCTGGCCAACCACATGATGTCGAGCCTCGACCTGCGCACGCTGGCGCGGCCGCACCTGACGGCGCTGGAGCAGGCCACCGGCGAGACGGCCACGCTCTCGATCGCGGGCGAACGGGAGGCGGTCACGGTCGACTTCGTCGCCAGCCGCAAGGCGGTGGCCAGCATCGCCCAGGTGGGGCGGCCCAGCGTCGCCCACGCCACCGCCACGGGCAAGGTGATGCTGGCGTTCGGGTCCGGCGCGACGCCGGACGGGCGGCTGGAGCGGTTCACCGATCGCACGCTGCCCGACGCCAAGATGCTGCGCCGCGAGATCGCCGACGTGCAGCAGCAGGGCTGGGCGCAAGCGGTGAAGGAGCGGGAGGACGACCTGAACGCGATCGCGGCGCCCGTGTACGGCGCCAACGGGCGGCTGGCGGCGATCCTCGGCGTCCAGGGGCCGGCCCAGCGGTTCGGGCGCAAGAAGCGCGAGGCGGCGCTGCCGCTGTTGCTGGAGCGGGCTGAAGCGCTGTCCGCGGCGCTGGGCTACAATCCACGGGTCCATTAGAGAAACGCTATTGCCTTAGTGGCAATGGAAGGAGATCTCAGCATGTCACTGCCCTCATCCGTCAAGTACCTGGTGATCGGAGCCGGCATCCACGGGCTGTCCAGCGCGTGGCACCTGGCGAAGGAGCAGTCGTCCGCCGGCGAGACGCCGGACGTGCTCGTGATCGACAAGACCGGCGTCGGCGCCGGCGCGTCCGGCATCGCCTGCGGCGTCGTGCGCAACAACTACTACCAGCCAGCGATGAGCGAGCTGATGGCGGCCAACGTCGAGGTCTGGGAACAGGATCCCGAGGCCTTCAGCTACCACCCGGTGGGCTACATGGCGCTGGGTGCGGAGCGGCAGGTCTCGGACCTGACCGAGGTGCACGAGCGGCAGCAGAACATCGGGTACCCGTCGCAGCTGATCGTGGGCGAGCGCGAGGTGCGCGACTACATGCTGGGGATGTTCCCGGACTGGCGGGCACAGGGAGTGCACGTCTGCCTGCACGAGCAGAAGGGCGGCTTCGCCAACAACATGGCCTCGCTGCACGGCCTGGCCGGCAAGGCCAAGGCGGCCGGAGCGCGGCTGATGGACGGGGTGCGCGTGACCGGCTTCGAGACCGACGGGTCGGGAGCGGTGACCACCGTCCACACCGACCAGGGCGACATCCAGGCCGAGCAGGTGATCGTCGGCGTCGGCCCCTGGGTCGAGGAGATCTGGACGATGCTGGGCCTGCCCAACCGGCTGGACGTGCGCACGCCCGAGGGCGAGGTGCACCGCGACCAGAACATGTGGACGTACTGGTACCTGCAGGAGGGCGAGATCGACGTCGACCCCAAGCTGTTGTCGCTGGAGGACGGTTCCATGCCGCCAGTGCTCCACGTCGACTCCGACGCCCCGCTCTACGACGACCAGGGCACGCTGATCACCGACGAGTTCTGGGGCAACTACTTCAAGCAGGACCTGCACGGCGTCCAGGGCGGCGCGGCGCCGGTGGTGGTGGGCGAGACGTTCCAGGTCGACCCCTATCCGACCGCCTCGGTGCAGGAGGGCTTCGCAGACATGTGGTGCGCGTCGCTGTCGCACTGCATGAAGCGGTTCGAGGGCAAGCGCGCGACCTACAAGAACATCCGCTCCGGCGGCGTCGGCTGCTTCACCGTGGACAGCTTCCCGGTGTTCGACTACATGCTGCCCAACGTCTACGTGATCGCCGACTCCAACCACGGCTACAAGATGATCGGGGTCGGGCGCGAGGTGGCGAAGGTCGTGACCGGCGGGCACTCGAGCCTGCTGTCGCCGTTCCGCTACGAGCGGTTCGCGACCGGCGACCTGCACCCGGTCTCGAACAGCCCGTACCCCTGGTCGTGAGCGTGGCCTGATGCCGCGCGAGCTGTCGGCCGGTGGCGTGGCGGTGCGGCGCATGCGCGGGCGCTGGTGGTTTGCGGTGATCGAGCCGAACGGCCGGCCGGGCGTGCTGGCGCTGCCCAAGGGGCTGATCGACGCGGGCGAGGGCGCCGGCGATACCGCCGCCCGCGAGGTGCTCGAGGAGACGGGCCTGCGCTGCGACGTCGACCGGCGGCTGACGGACGTGCGCTACGTCTACACCCGCGGCGGCGAGCGCATCTTCAAGATCGTGGTGTTCCACCTGATGCGCTACCGGTCGGGGCGGATCGGCGACATCGAGCCGGCGATGCGCCTGGAGGTGGCGTCGGCGCGGTGGCTGCCGCTCTCGGACCACAAGCGGCTCAGCTACCGGGGCGAGCAGGGTGCCGCCCGCGAGGCGGCGGAGCTGCTGGGAGCCTGAGCTCGGCGGCGGGCAGCATCAGGGAGCGTCCGCCGGGCCGTGGCGGACGCTCCTGGAGGTCGGAGTCCGCGCCCATCTGCGGGGGGCGCGCGACGAATCTACAACATCTGTCCTCCGCAGGTCAGTGCGCGGGCGGCTGCCAGCCCTCGAGCACCGGCGCGTGCCAGTCGTCGCCGACGATGCGCGAGCCCTCCACCCAGGAGCCGAGCTCGGGCTGGGGGAACTTGCAGTGCTTCTCCTTGAGCTGGATGCCGTAGCTGTTGCCCGACTGCAGGTGCTTGATCAGTACCTTTCGCGCGATCTCGTTCTCACGGCCGTCGGGGATGTCGAAGTACAGTTTCAGGAACGAGTTCGAGTAGCGGTCGAACACGGCCGGCAGGCCGTCCTCGACCAGCAGCTCGACGTCCTCCAGCCAGTTGATGTCCTGTCCCGGGGTGGCGGCCATCAGATCGACGTCCTCAACGAGGCTCATGTCCTCCTGGTAGGGGAATCGGTGGCCTGACAGGTACTCGGCGTCGATACCGACCGTGGTCTTGTCGGGTTCCTTGGTCATCGTCAGTCTCCGGCCGCGTGCAGCGGCGTGGTGGTGTTCTGGCCGTCGTCCACGTCGTCCTGGTGCTGTCGCTCGACCAGCTTCTTGATCTCGTTCAGCGTGCGCTCCTCGGTGACGCCGGGGATGTAGGTGGTGCCGGCCAGCGGCACCCGCGCCATCGCGGCGGCCTCGGTGGTGAGGGCGCAAAGGTCCTCGGGCTCGAGGCTGTGGATGTTGGTCTTGCCACAGGCGCGCGCCAGCATCTGCACCTCGAGCGTGAGCGTGTGCAGGAAGTTGTAGACGCGCTCGGCCGCCTCGTCGACGACCAGCCGCTTGCGCAGCTCCGGGTCCTGCGTGGTGATCCCGACCGGGCAGCGGCCGGTGTGGCAGTGGTAGCACTGCCCGGCCGGCACGCCGATGGTGCCCTCGTAGTCGGTGACGCCGGGGATCTCCTTGTTGCAGTTCAGCGCCATCAGCGCGGAGTGGCCGATCGCGACCGCCTTGGCACCCAGCGCGATGGCCTTGGCGATGTCGCCGCCGTTGCGGATGCCGCCGGCCACGACCAGGTCGATCTCGTCGGCCAGGCCGACGTCCTCGAGCGCCCGGCGCGCCTCCGGGATGGCCGCCATCAGCGGGATCCCGGTCTCCTCGGTGGCGATGTGCGGGCCTGCTCCGGTGCCGCCTTCGGCCCCGTCCAGGTAGATGATGTCCGGCCCGCACTTGGCCGCCATCCGCACGTCGTCGTAGACGCGGGCGGCACCCAGCTTGAGCTGGATCGGGATCTGGTAGTCGGTCGCCTCGCGCACCTCCTGGATCTTCAGGGAGAGGTCGTCGGGGCCCAGCCAGTCGGGGTGACGGGCCGGCGAGCGCTGGTCGATGCCGGCGGGCAGCGAGCGCATCTCGGCCACCTGCTCGGTCACCTTCTGGCCCATCAGATGGCCGCCCAGGCCGACCTTGCAGCCCTGGCCGATGAAGAACTCGCAGGCGTCGGCCAGCATCAGGTGGTGCGGGTTGAACCCGTAGCGGCTCTGGATGCACTGGTAGTACCACTTGGTGGAGAGGTCGCGCTCGGGCGGGATCATGCCGCCCTCGCCGGAGCAGGTCGCGCTGCCGGCCATCGAGGCGCCCTTGGCCAGCGCCATCTTGGCCTCCAGCGACAGCGCGCCGAAGCTCATGCCGGTGATGTAGACCGGGATGTCCAGCTCCAGCGGCTTCTTGGCGAAGCGGGCGCCCAGCACGGTCTTGGTCTCGCACTTCTCGCGGTAGCCCTCGATCACGAAGCGGGTGAGGGTGCCCGGCATGAACATCAGCTCGTCCCAGTGCGGGATCGGCTTGAACATCGAGAATCCGCGCATGCGGTAGCGGCCGAGATCGGCTTTGACGTGGATGTCGTTGATCACCTCGGGGGTGAAGATGCGGCTGTGCCCGAGCACGTTCTGCCGCGAGGAGGTCTTGTCCGAAGGCATCGCGTCCTCCTCCCTAGAGAACGAGCTTCCGCTCGGAAGGCTCGAGGTTGTCGTAGTTGTAGAGCTTCTTGCCGCAGACGAACTTCTGGAACTCGGGCGGGCTGCCGAGGCCGTAGATGCCGAACTTGCGCTCGATGTACTCGGTGTCGGCGTCGGTCCACTCGCCGGGCACGCAGTCGATGCCGAGCGCCTTCACCTTGCCGGCCACGTAGATGGTGCCGTCGTACATGGAGTCGCCGAGGCCGGGGCCGGCGTCGCCGCAGATGATCTGGCGGCCGCGCTGCATCATGAAGCCGGTCATCGAGCCGACGCTGCCCATGGTCAGGATCAGGCCGCCCTTCTGGTCGATGCCGGAGCGGGCGCCGGCGCGGCCCTTGATCACCAGGTCGCCGCCGCGCAGGGCGGCGCCGGTCAGGGAGCCGGCATTGCCTTCGATGACAACGACGCCGGACATCATGTTCTCGCAGGCCGACCAGCCGACGCGGCCGGTGATGTGCACCTCGGGGCCGTCGATCACACCGCAGCCGAAATAGCCGAGGCTGCCGTCGAACGTGATCTTGCAGCGGGTCAGGATGCCGACGCCGAGCGAGTGCTTGGCGCCCGGGTTCCTGACCGTGACGTCGGTGATGCCGCGCTCGTAGAGCAGGTTCTTCAGCTCCAGGTTGATCTGGCGGGTGGTCAGCTTGGCCGCGTCGAACACGGCCGTCGTGCCGTCCACCTCAGAGACGTTGGGGACGGTGGCGTCCGGCTCCACCAGCCCGCGGGCGTCATACGTGATCTTGCGCTCGCCTACCGCTTCCATACCAGCACCTCACCCTCATACGGGTCGTACGTGTCGATCTCGTGGTCGATGATCGCGCGGATCGCGATCTCCTCCGAGGCCAGGGCCACCAGGTCGTCCGATTCGTAGAGCACCAGCGGCTTGGCGGCCATCTCGTCCTTGGCGACGCCGAGCGCATCCTCGGTGACGCAGATGTAGGTGAAAACGCCGTCCAGCTCGTCCAGGCTCTTGCGCATCGCCGCCTCCAGGTCGAGGCCCTCGCTCATCTTCTCGGCCAGGTACACCGCGATCACCTCGGAGTCGCACTCCGACTGGAAGCGGTGGCCGGAGCGCTCGAGCCGCCGGCGCCACTGGAAGTAGTTCGTGAGCTGGCCGTTGTGGACGACGGCGACGTCGGCGAACGGGTATGCCCAGTAGGGGTGCGCGCCGGAGATGTCGACGTCCGACTCGGTCGCCATCCGCACGTGGCCGATCGCGTGCGTGCCGTTGAACTCGTCCAGGTCGTACTGCTTGCTGACCGTCTCGGCGTCGCCCAGGTCCTTGACGATCTCGAGCGAGTGGCCCAGCGACAGCACCTCGCAGTTGGGGACGTCCTCGACGTAGTCGGCCAGCGTCTTCAGGTCGCCGTCGTACTCAATGGTGGCGCGGAGGGCGTAGTCGGTCTCCTCCTCGACCTCGATCACGCGGGCGCCCAGCTGGCCCAGGCGCGACTCGACCTCGGCCCGGTTCCGCTCCAGGCGCTCCGCGAACTCGTAGTCGCGCTCGTCGTTGGCGTCGGCCAGCTTGTAGCGCATGACGACGGTCTTCGAGGGCGGCCCGAACAGGGCGTAGCCGGTCGAATCCGGGCCCCGGTGCTTCATCGACTGAAGCATCGCGGTCATCTCGCGGCCGATGTCCCGTGAGCCGTCCCGGTAGATGATCCCTGCGATTCCACACATACGCGGAGAACCTTTCGATGGTCGGTGCCGGCGTCGCAAGACCGCTCCGCCAGCGAAGAATGGAGTCCGATGGTACTGCCGCGCGCAGGCGCGGCATATGGACGAATCTCCACACTGCAGCGCCCCGCGAGGTTTGACACAGCCAGCAGGTGGCGGGCGTGACGGGTTCGCGGCGAAATCCGCTCCCGGTCGCTCGCAGGGTGTCAAACACCGCTTCCGCCGCCGTGCGACGGGCGTGACATCCGCGCCACACCCGGTGCGTTTGTCGCATCAGCCGTTTCGCATGGTTGGGCGAAACGGCTCCGACCAGGGCTCAGAGCCCGACTCGGCCGGCGACGAGGCCTCGTGGCAGCGCCGGCACGTGTCATTGTGAAACCGACACGAACCGGCGCTGTTGCGGAGGTGTGCGGGATCTGCGACGAGCCGCCCTACGGCAGCACGTCCAGGTACTCCTTCACGTCCCACTCCGTCACCTCGGCGCAGTAGCGCTCCCACTCGTCGCGCTTGTAGTGGCGGAACACCGTGAACATCTCGTCGGGCAGCGCCGACTGCACGACCTCGTCCTCGTCCAGCGCGTCCAGGGCGTCGCCGAAGGTCATCGGGATCTTCTTGACCTCCTTGCCGCCCGCCATCGCCTCGTAGATGTTCCGCTCCTCCGCCTTGCCGGGGTCGATCTCACGCTTGATCCCGTCATCCATCACCTTGATCAGCGCCGCCAGCGACAGGTACGGGTTCACCGCCGAGTCGACCGATCGGTACTCGAACCGACCCGGCGCCGACACGCGCAGCGCCGTCGTCCGGTTCTGGAAGCCCCAGTCGGCGAACACGGGCGCCCAGAAGCCGGTGTCCCACAGGCGCCGGTAGGAGTTCACGGTCGGCGCGGTCACCGCCGTCAGCGCCGCCAGGTGCTCGAGCACGCCGCCGATCGAGTAGAGGCCGATCTGGCTGGGCAGGCGCTGGTCCTTGCCCTCCGGCATGAACACGTTCTCGTCGCCCCGCCACAGCGAGATGTTGTGGTGGCAGCCGTTGGCGGACACGCCCATGAACGGCTTGGGCATGAAGCACGGGAACACGTTCAGCTCCCGCCCCACCTGCTTGCAGATCTGGCGGAAGGTGCTGAGGTTGTCGGCCGTGGCCTCGGCCCGGTCGAAGTTGAAGTTCAGCTCGATCTGGCCGGGGGCGTCCTCGTGGTCTCCCTGGATCATGTCCAGCCCCATCGCCTGGCCGTACTCGATCACCTTGTGGATGATCGGCTGCAGCTCGGAGAACTGGTCGATGTGGTAGCAGTAGGGCTTGGTCACGCCCTCCACGTCGGGCGTGCCGTCCGGCTTCATCTTCAGCCACATCATCTCCGGCTCGGTGCCGGCGCGCAGGTGCAGCCCCGTGCGCTGCTCGAACTCGGCCTGGATCCGCTTAAGGTTCCCGCGGCAGTCCGAGCTGAGGAACGAGCCGCCGTCCTTCGTGTCCTCGCGCCCGCGGAAGCACGTGCACCAGACACGCGCCACCTTGGGATCCCACGGCAGCACCTGAAACGTCTCCGGCTCCGGCACACCGACCAGCTCCCAGGCCTCCGGCCCGTAGCCGATGTACTCGCCGTGGCGATCCGTGAACAGGTTCGCGGTCGACCCGTAGACCAGCTGAAAGCCCTTCTGGGCCATGCTCTCCCAGTGCGGCGCGGGCACGCCCTTGCCCATGATGCGGCCGGTGACCGAGATGAACTGGTAGTAGATGTAGGTGATGCCCTCGGCATCGATGCGCCGGCGTACCTCGGCGATCTTGTCGTCCCGCCCGTCGCTGCTGACGAACCCTTCAAGGTCGGTCGCCACGAAGTTCCTCCTTGTCTGCGCGCACGTCTCGCGTGCACATACGGCGTGTTTCCGCGAGGCTACGTGCGTCCTCGGCGGCGCGACAATATCGGATCGCACACAACCTTCGCCGCCGCATGCGCGGCGTGCGACACCCGCCCGGCCCCGCTCAGGGGACGCCTGCGTGCGCGAACACGGCCCGCGCGTCCGGAAACTCGGTCGAAAACGCGGCCACCGCATTGGCGTCGGTGGCGATTCGGTATGCATTTCGCGCCACGTAGCGGCGCAGCGCGCACTCCACCTTCGGCTGCGATCCGAACGATTGCAGCACCTGCACCGGCTGCGCGTAGACACCTGCGAAGTAGGCGCCCTGGTTGTGATCCCAGTAGCTCATCGGTGCGCCCATGCGCCCCGCGGCCGGCGGCGGCAACCGCCTCTTCGCGAAGAACGGCAGGTCGCCGCTGGCCTGGGCGCCTGCGTAGCTGGCGAACCCCTCGTCCAGCCACGGATCGCGGGCCTGGTTGTTTCCGACCAGCGAGTAGAACCACTGATGTGCGACCTCGTGGGCGGTGATCAGGCCGAACCGGTCGGGCCCCTCGAACAGGATCGTCGGGTACTCGATGCCCTCCTCGTTCAGGTCGGGGCCGTATGCCAGGGTCAGCGTCTTCCACGGGTAAGGCCCGTACAACCGCGACAGGTGCTCGATCGCGGCCTGAGCCTGATCGGCGGCATGGTTGGCCTGCTCCGCCACGCCGCTGGGAACGGCCACCGTCAGCCGCACCGGGCCGGGAGCGTGCACCGTGCGCCGCACGTACGCGAAGTCGCCGGTGGCGACGCCGAAGTCGCGCACGTCGTCGGCCACCCAGTGACCGGGACCGGCGGGCACCCCGCCCGCCACCACGCCCAGCCCGGGCGGTGCATGGATGGTGGCGTCGAAATCGGCGATCGGCGAGGAGGAGGTCTCGCCGTTTGCCAGCGTGGGCGGCTGCAGCGCCCAGCCCACACCCGGCTCCCAGGGCAGCAGCGGGAAGAACGAGCCCAGCCGGATCGCGGTGCCGTTCTGCGAGATCCGGTCCCTGGCGCGCTGCGGCAAGGTCAGCCGGAAGGGCAGCGAGGCGTGCACCGTGGCGCCGGCCGCGATCGTCCTCGGCACCACCAGCGTGGTCGGATCCGCGAGGTGCGAGGCGGCCGTCGCGCCGTCGACGGTCACCGGCCCCGCCACCATGTCCGCGCCTTCGCCGCGCAGCACCGGCCCGTTCGCCCACAGCCGGAACACGAGACGGTCGGTCGCGATGTCCGGGGTGAACGCGACCGCGACGGTGCCCTGCACACGATGGGCCGTCGGATCGATGGTCAGCCGCAGCGAGTAGCGGGGCCGATCGGCCGCCGGCGCCGGGTAGGCCGGCGTGCGGCATCCAGCCGGAGCGGCTGCCTGCACGCCGGCGGAGGTCGCAGGGGACCCGCCGCTGCAGGCGGCCAGCACCGCCGCCAGCACGAGGGCGGCGGCGGCAGGGCCGATCACGGCCCGGTCTCGACCGGGGTGTCGTCGCGGTCGCCCCACTGGTTCCACGATCCGTCGTAGACGACCGGACGCCTGCCGCTCACGATCTCCACGGCGGTGGCGACGGCCGTTGCCGAAACGCCGCCGTTGCAGTAGGCCACGATCGGGCGGTCGAGGTCGACGCCGTAGCCGTCCAGCAGCTCGGCCAGGCGGTCGGCCGGCAGGAACCGGCCATCGCCGTCAAGCAGCGACCTGTAGGGCACGTTCAGTGCGCCCGGGATGTGCCCGGCGCGGCGCACGTGGGTCTCGCGGCCGCTGTACTCCTCGGCCTTGCGGGCATCCAGCAGCTGTGCGCCGTTCAGGATCGCCCGGCGCATCCCCTCCAGATCGATCACTCCCTCCGGGCCGGCCGGCACCGGGTGGGGCGGGTCGGCCGGCGCCGGGACGACGTCGCCGCCCTCGAGCGGGCAGCCCGCGTTCGTCCAGGCCGACAGCCCGCCGTCGAGCACGTGGCTGGCGAGGTGGCCGTAGCTGCGGAGCACCAGCACGATCCGGCCTGCCAGCACGTTGTGGTAGTGGTCGTAGGCGACCACCACCGTGTCGGCACCGATGCCGAGCCTGGTGGCGTCGGCCGCAAAAACCTCGGGCGGCGCGATCGTGACCGGCACCGTGCTGTCACGGTCGGTGAAGTCGACGCGCCAGTCGGCGAACACCGCGCCCGGGATGTGCCCCTCGCGGTAGTGCTCGGGGTGGGCGCGGTAGCGGGGCTGCCCGGTGGCCACCTCGCCGCGCACGTCCAGCAGCCGCACGCTTTCGAGGTGCCGCTGCAGCCACTCCACGCTCACGAGCACGCCGCTCACCGCTGAATGGTACAAACCCGCCGTGGCCGTCACCGATCGTTACTGGGGGCCGGTCGAACCGGCCGAGGCGGCGGCGGTGCTGGGCCGGCCGGTCGAGATCGTCAGCCAGCACCTGCGCTGGCTGTTCGCGGTGGCGCGCTGCCGCTGGGACACCGGCGAGGCGATCGTGAAGCGCCAGCCGCCGATGGGGCGCACGGCCGACCAGTTGCGCTGGCAGCACCGCCTCACCAACCACCTTGCCGATCGCGGCGTCCCCGCCGTGCGGGCACGGGAGCTGGTCGAGCTGAACGGCCTCTGGTATGAGGTCTATGACGTTGCCACCGGTGACGACACATACGCGGGCGTGGATACCTGGGAGCCGTTCTTCTCGCAGCAGCACGTGGTCGCGGCCGGCCGTGGCCTGGCCGCGATGCATGAAGCGGGCAGCGACTTCGAGCCACGCCGCCCGCAGCCGCAACGAGGCTTCGTGGTGCAGTTGGGGCTGGCGGAGCTGGCGCCAGTCGCCGCCGTGGAGCGGCTCGCCGGCGAGCGGCCGGCGGTGGCTGCCTACATCCGCGACGAGGACTGGCGGGGCGACATCGCAACCGCCTACGACGAGCTGTTCAGCCGGCTGCGCCCGGCGCTTCCCGAGCTGCCGCCGGCTCCGCTGCACGGCGACTGGCAGACCAACAACCTCTTCTTCGACGGCGACCGGCTGAGCTCGATCATCGACTTCCACCAGGCCGATTACGCCCCGCGGGTGCTCGACGTGGCCGTGGCGGTGGAGCGCAACTGCTTCTTCTGGAACCGCATCTCGGCCGGCGAGCACGACGCCCACGATCTGGGCCACGCGCGGCTGCTGCTCGAGTCCTACCACGAGGTGGCGCCGCTGACGAACGCAGAGCGGGCCGCGTTCACCGACGTGCTGGCAGCCTGCCAGTTCGAGTACGGCATCTCGTTCCTGGACTACTACTGGGGCGTCGAGCGTGACCGCGACAAGGCGGACTGGGCCTGGCACACGTTCGTGATCGGGCACGCACGCTGGTGGCAGGGCGACGCCGGCCTGCGGGCGCGAGCCGAGCTCGACCAGGTCTGCTGCGGGCTGCCTTAGGGTCAGTTGGCACCGAGCAGCGCCAGCAGCGGCCGCGCCTTGACCAGCGCCTCCTCCACCTCGGCGGCCGGGTCGGAGTCCCAGACGATGCCGCCGCCCGCCCACAGGTGGATCTCGCCGGCGGCGATTGCGAACGTGCGGATCGTCAGCCCCAGCTCCAGGTCGCCGTTGGGGTAGACGCGCCCGAGCGCGCCCATCGAGGCGCCACGGCCGACCGGCTCGAGGCGCGCGATGTGGTTGATCGCCGACACCTTCGGTGCGCCCGTGATCGAGCCGCCCGGGAAGGTCGCCCGCAGCAGCTCCGCCAGCCCGACGCCCAGCGCCAGCCGGCCCTGTACGCGCGACACCAGGTGCCGCACCCCGGCCATCGGCCGCTCCACCAGGTAGTCCGGAACGTGCACGCTGTGCGGCACGCAGATCCGCGCCAGGTCGTTCCGTTCCAGGTCGACGATCATCACGTGCTCGGCCCGGTCCTTGGGGTTGTCGGCGATCCGCTCCGGGTCGTTGGCCGGCCGCGTGCCCTTGATCGGCATCGTCTCGACCACGTCGCCGCGCCGCCGCAGGAACAGCTCCGGCGTCGCCGACACCACCGACCAGCCATCGCCGTGCATCGCCATCGCGTGCTCGGCCCCGAGCGGCGCCAGCGCCGCCTCCACACCGCTGGGATCGCCCGCGAACGGGGCGCGGTGATGGCCGACGATGTTGACCTGGTAGACGTCGCCGCGCGCGATCGCCTCGCGCACGGCCGACACGGCGCCGCGATGCTGCCGCGCCGTCCAGGTCGGCTGGAACGGCCCGATCCGGAAGTCGCCCGCGACCGCCTCACGGCCACCCGACGCCGAGCGCACGTGGCAGGCCAACGCCGGCAGCGGGCACGGCTCCGGCGGCATCGGCTCGTTCACCCCGGGCAGCGCGGCGGCCAGCCCGTAGCCCAGGTAGAGATCGGCCACCAGGCCGTCAGCAGCGGGCACGAACGGCTCGCTCCACACCCCGAACCCGTGCCAGGCCAGGAACTCGTCCAGCTGCCCGAACGGGTCGCCCTGCGCGGAGTCGAGCAGCAGCCACTGGTCGGTGAGGGCGGCGGTTCCCATGCCGGAAGTCTATGCCGCAGGCGCTACGGCCGGTCGATCTCGGCCAGCGCCGCGGCGTCCACCGCCAGCGACCCGGCGGCGGCGTTGGCCGCTGCGTGCGCGGGGTTGCGGCTGCCCGCGATCACGGCCGTGACGCCGGCCTGCTCGATCGCCCAGCGAAGCGCCAGCTGGGCGACCGTCGCGCCATCGCGCTCGGCCAGCGGCCGCATGCGGTCAACCAGGGCGGCACCCCGCGCCATCGGCGCCGGGTCGAAGGGCCACTCGCCGTCCTCCTCGTCCCGCCAGGATGCGTACTTCCCGCGCCCGCTCCGCCAGTCGTCGTCGGAGAACTCGTGGTCGTGCGCGAGCGCGCCGCTCAGCCGGCCTGCCGCCAGCGGGCTGTAGGCCAGGTAGCCGATGCCCTGCGCGACCAGCCACGGCAGCAGTTCGTCCCGGTCGCCCTGGTGCAATCGCGAGAACTCGTTCTGCACCGATGCCACCGGATGGATCGCCCGGCAGCGCTCGATCAGCGCCCGATCGAAGTTCGACACGCCGATCAGACGCGCCTTGCCGGCGGACACGAGCTCGGCCATCGCGCCCCAGGTCTCTTCGATCGGCACGTCGTTGGACGGCCAGTGCACCTGGTAGAGGTCGACGTGATCCCGTCCCAGCCGCTGCAGCGACGCGTCGATCGCGCCCCGCACCTGGTCGGGCGAAAGGCCGCTGCCCTCGTCGGGCGCCACCTTGGTGAACACCAGCACGTCGTCTCGTCCGGCAACGGCTCGGCCGACGATCCGCTCAGACACGCCGTCCCCGTACACCTCGGCCGTGTCCACCCACGTCATGCCCGCGTCGAGCCCTGCGTGGATGGCCGCAATCACCTCCTGCTCGGAGCTGTTCGGGCCCCAGTGCATGCCGCCGGCCTCCCAAGAGCCGAACCCGACAACCGAGATCTCAGGACCGCCCGCACCAAGTTGTCGCATCTGCATGCCCGGCACCCTACCCGGGGCGTCAAGCACGCGCGCCCGGCCCGTAGGCAAGTCTCAGCAGGTCGCCCTCGGCGAAGCGCTCGAACCGGAGCGGACGCAGGTCGATCCGCGGCTCGCGGCCCGCAATCACGGCCGCGGCCGACTCCGCGATGGCCGGCGCCAGCTTCAGCCCGTGACCCGACAGCCCGGCCACGGCGAACATGCGCTCGCGCACCCAGCCCACCACCGGGTTCCAGTCGGGCGTGACATCGTACGCCCCCGACCAGCCACCGGCATAGTCGGCGCCGGCGATGCTCGGGTAGCGCGACGCCAGCGACGACCGCACCGCGTCACGGTAGGCCGGGTCGGGCTCACCGTCGCAGTCGTCGCGCTGCGCATACTGCGTCGATCCGCCATAGGTGACGACCCACGCACCGCCGCCGGCCACCGGCCGTGTCACCACGTTCGTGACCGCGTCCGAGACGACGGCCCGCACGGGCGCGTCGCGGAGCACGGCGATCTCGATGCGGTGCAGCTCCACCGGCAGCTCCGGCAGCAGCTGCTTCGACCAGCACCCGGCCGCGACCACCACGATCGATCCGTCGTCCGGCAGCTCGGTCTCCGCGCCTATGGACACGTCGACGCCCAGCGACACCGCCTCGGCGAACCGGGCCAGCGTGTAGCGCGAAGCATCGACCAAGCCGCCGTCCGGCTCGTGGGCGCCGCAGCCGATGCCGTCCGTGTCGATCAGCGGCTCCACCGCCGCCAGCTCGTCCGGCTCGAGCAGCCGCGTGTCGACGCCCAGGCTCTGGCCGAGCGCGACGTTGCCTTCGCAGGCAGCACGCTGCGCCGGCGACACCGTCAGCAGGTAGCCGGTCGGCACGTAGGCGGACTCGCGGTCCGACATCAGCAGCTCACAGCCGCGCTTCGCGAGCGAGACGGTGACAGCGTTCGAGTAGTGCCGGCGCACCATCCCGAACGAGCGGCCGGTGTCACCGGCGGTGGGCGACCGCCGCTCGCAGAGCCGCACGCTCATGCCCTCGCGGGCGAGCGCACAGGCCAGGGAGCTGCCGTACAAGCCCGCTCCCACCACGGTCACATCGGTGCCGGCCATTCGGCGTTGACTGTACACTCGCGCCGGCCATGAGACCGGCAGCCGTGATCTTCGACTTCAACGGCACCATTTCCGACGACGAGGGCCTGCTCGCCGAGCTGTTCGAGCGCATCTTCGGCGAGGTCGGGATCGAGGTGCCGGCATCGCTCTACTTCGAGCAGTTCGCGGGCTACGCCGACGACGAGATCTGCCGGCTGGTGCTGGAACGGTTCGGCCGCAGCGGCGAGCCGGGGCTGCTGGGGCACCTGGTCGAGCGCCGCGCACAGCTCTACATGGAGGCGCAGCGGAGGCACTCGACCGTGCACCCGCAGGCGGCGGACTGCGTGCGCCGGATCGCCGACCGGGTGCCGGTCGCGATCGCCTCCGGCGCCGCCCGCGTCGAGATCGAGGGCGTGCTCGAGTCCAGCGGCCTGCGCGAGCTGTTCCCCGTACTCGTCTGCCTCGAGGACGTGCAGCGCGGAAAGCCCGACCCGCAGGGCTACCTGATGGCCCGGGACGAGCTGGCCGGTCACGTCGGACGCGCGCTGCCGGCCGACCAGGTGCTGGTCTTCGAGGACTCCGAGCAGGGCCTGCGCGCGGCGCGGGCCGCCGGGATGCCGTGCATCGTGATCGAGGGCACCGCCCCGGCCGAGCGGCTCACGGGAGCGGCGGGTATCGTACGGGCCTTGGATTGGTCTATACCACTGATCAGGGAGCGGTTCGGTGAGGACTGAGGCACGAGCGGTCGTGATCGGCGGCGGGGTCGGTGGCTGCAGCATCCTCTACCACCTCGCCAAGCTGGGCTGGAGCGACGTCGTGCTGGTCGAGCAGTACGGCCTCACACACGGCTCCACCTGGCACTCGGCCGGCCTGGTCGGCCAGCTCCGCTCCACGGTCAGCCTGACCAAGATGATGCAGTACTCGGTGGGCCTGTACGCCGACCTCAAGGACGAGACCGGCAAGGACCCGGGCTGGCACGAGCTGGGCGGCCTGCGGCTGGCGTCGTCGAAGCCTCGCATGGAGGAGTTGCAGCGCCAGGCCGGCTGGGCCAAGAGCTTCGGGCTGCCGGTGGAGCTGATCTCGGCGTCCGAAGCACAGGAGCTGTTCCCGCCGATGAGCACGGACGGCGTGCTGGGCGCGGCCTTCCTGCCGCAGGACGGCTACCTCGATCCTAGCCAGCTGACCTTCGCGCTGGCCGACGGCGCCCGCCTGCTGGGGGCCGACATCGAGCAGCGCACCCGCGTCGAGGCGATCACCCTCAAGGACGGCCGCGTGCACGAGGTCGTCACGGACAGGGGCACGATCCGCACCGACGTCGTGATAAACGCCGGCGGCATGTACGCGCCGCAGGTCGCGCGGATGGTGGGCGTCGACGTGCCGATCATCCCCTACGCCCACGAGTTCCTGGTGACCGAGGCCTTCGATCCACCGTTGCCTGCTTTGCCAACGCTCCGTGATCCGGACAACCTGGTCTACTGGCGCACCGAGGTGGGCGGCCTGATCATGGGCGGCTACGAGCGCGACCCGGCGCCGTGGGCGCTGGACGGCGTCCCCGATGGGTTCGAGGCGCAGCTGCTGCCGGAGGACTGGGAACGGTTCGACGAGCTGCTGGGCAACTCGATCAAGCGCGTGCCGGCGATGGAGCAGGCCGAGGTCAGGAAGCTGTTCAACGGGCCGGAGGCGTTCACGCCGGATGGCGAGTTCATCCTCGGCGAGTCCGACGTACCCGGTTTCTGGGTGGCGGCCGGCTTCTGCGCGCACGGCCTGGCCGGCGCCGGCGGCATGGGCTGGCAGATGGCCGAGTGGGTCGTGAACGGCGAGCCCAGCCTCGACCTGTGGCACATGGACATCCGCCGCTTCGGCCGCCAGTACCGCAGCCAGGCCTACACCCTTGCTCGTGCGACCGAGGTCTACGCCACCTACTACGACATCAAGTACCCGAACCACGAGCGCCAGGCCGGGCGGCCGCTGCGGCTGTCGCCGGCCTACCAGCGCCTGATCGAGCTGGGCGCGTCGTTCGGCGAGAAGTCGGCCTGGGAGCGGGCCAACTGGTTCGAACCGAACGCGGCCGAGGGCGATGAGGCATTGCGCCCGCGCGGCTGGGCCGGCGAGAACTGGTCGCCAGCGATCCACGCCGAGGCGATGGCCACGCGCGAGCGCGTGGGGCTGTTCGACGAGAGCTCGTTCGCCAAGTTCGAGGTGCACGGCCCCGGGTCGCCGCAGCTGCTCGACTACCTCTGCGGCAACGACGTGTCGCGGCCGCCCGGCTCGGTCACCTATACCCAGATGCTGAATGCGCGCGGCGGCATCGAGTGCGACTTCACCGTCACCCGGCTGGAGCAGCACCGCTTCCGGATCGTGACCGGCACCGCCTTCGGCAACCACGACATGGCGTGGGTGCGCAAGCACCTGCCGGCCGACGGCAGCGCCCAGGTCAGCGACGTGACGTCGGCGTATGCCTGCTTCGGCATCTGGGGTCCGCGCGCCCGCGAGGTGCTGGCGCCGCTGACCAGGAGCGACCTCTCCAACGAGGCCTTTCGCTACATGACGGCGCAGGAGGTCTCGATCGGCTCGGTGCCGTGCCTGGCGGTGCGCGTCACCTATGTCGGCGAGCTGGGCTGGGAGCTGTACTGCCCCAGCGAGTACGGCCAGGCGCTGTGGGACTCGCTCTGGGCCGCTGGCCAGGAGCACGGCATCCGCGCCTGCGGCTACCGCGCGATCGACGCCCTGCGGATCGAGAAGGGCTACCGCGTCTGGGGCGCGGACATGACGCCGGAGGAGACGCCCGACCAGGCCGGCCTGGCGTTCGCGGTGAAACCCGACAAGGGCGACTTCAAGGGCCGCGCGGCGCTGCTCGAGTCGCGCACCCGCGAGCCGGGCCCGAAGCTCTGCTGCCTGGTGCTGGCGGACGCGCGGTCGGTGTGCCTGGGCTCGGAGCCGGTGCGGATCGGCGATCAGGTGGTGGGGCGCGTCACCACAGGAAGCTACGGCTACGCCGTCGAGCGCTCGATCGCCTACGCCTACCTGCCCGCGGCATCGGCCGAACCCGGCACCTCCGTCGAGGTCGAGGTGTTCGGCGAGTGGGTGGCGGCCGAGGTCGCCGCCGAGCCGGTCTGGGATCCTGCAGGGGCCCGCATCCGCGCCTGAGCCGGGCACGACAATCGTGTAACAACCGCGCCCATGGGGCCGTGCCGGGTGACCCATCTCGTACGCTTGGATCGTGGAACAGCACACGATCCTGCTGGTCGAGGACGACCCCACCATCCGCGAGATGACGCAGCTGTCGCTCGAGCGCGACGGCTTCGTGGTCGACACCGCCGCCGACGGCCCGGCCGGGCTCGAGGCGTTCCGTGCCGGCGGCCCCGACCTGGTGCTGCTGGACGTGATGCTGCCGGGGCTGGACGGGGTCTCGGTATGCCGCGCGATCCGCGAGTCGAGCGTGGTGCCGGTGGTGATGCTGACGGCCCGCACCGATGCCGTGGACGTGGTGCTGGGCCTGGAGGCGGGCGCGGACGACTACGTCACCAAGCCGTTCGAGCCGTCGGTGCTGGCGGCCCGGCTGCGGGCGGTGCTGCGGCGCGCCACCCGCGCTGCGCCCCAGCAGCCGCTGCGGTTCGGCGACCTCGAGATCGACCCGCTCGGCATGGTGGTCACCCGCGGCGGCGAGGAGCTGTCGCTGACCCCGACCGAGTACCGGCTGCTGCTGATGCTGGCCGAGAACGCCGGCGTCGTGCTCGGCCGCGAGCGGCTGCTGGAGGAGGTGTGGGGATACGTGTGGGCCGGCGACACACGCCTGGTCGACATGCACGTGCGGCGGCTGCGCGGCAAGGTCGGGCCCGAGGTGATCGAGACCGTGCGCGGCGCCGGCTACAAGATGGTGCGGCCGTGAGGTCGCTGCGGGTACGGCTGGCGCTGGCCTTCGCGCTGGTGGCGGCGCTGGTCGCGACGTTCGTGGGCGTGGCCGTGTACCAGCTGTCGGCGCAGGACCTGCTCGACCGGGCCCGCGCCAAGTCGGTGGCAAACGTGCGCTCCGCGGCCCGGCTGTACCCGCTGACCAAGCCGCTCACCCCCTACCCGGCCCTGACCGTGAACGACCGCTCCGTGCCGGCGCCGCTGCGCGCCGCCGTCGCCTCGCGCCACGTCGCCACCTACCGCGGTACCTGGAACGGCAAGCCCGTGATCTGGGCCGGGCGGCCGGCCGCCGACGGCACGCCGCTGTTCGTACGCGCCTCGTTCCAGGCCGAGCAGCAGTCGCTGAACGACCTGCGCACCAAGCTGATCGGCGCGGCGCTGGCGGCGGCGCTGGCCGGCGCGGCGGTGGGTGTGGCGCTGGCGAGCCGCCTGTCACTGCGTCTCAGGCGCGCGGCCGCCACGGCCGAGCGCGTGGCCGGCGGCGACCTGGACGCGCGCATCGGCGCCACCGGGGGCGACGAGGTGGCGGCCATGAGCGACGCGGTCGACCGGATGGCCGAGGCGCTGCAGCAACGGCTCGAGCGCGAGCAGCGGTTCGTGGCCGACGTCGCCCACGACCTACGAACGCCGTTGACCGGCCTGACGGCCGCCGCCAGCCTGCTCGACGACGATCAGGTGGGCGGGGCCATCAAGGAGCGGGTGTCGCACCTGAGCGGCCTGGTCGAGGACCTGCTCGAGATCGCACGGCTGGACAGCGGCACGGCCACGCCCGACCTGCGGTGGGTGGACGTGGGCGCGCTGGCGGCCGACGTGGCGTCGCGGCACCAGGGGACGCGTCGCGGGATTTCGCAGCCCTGCCGCGCGCTGGTCGACCCGCGCCGGCTGGAGCGGGTGCTCGAGAACGTGATCGGGAACGCCGAGCGGCACGGCCGCCCGCCGATCGTGGTGGACGTCGGCGAGACGCGGGTGCGTGTCACCGACAGCGGGCCCGGCTTCTCGCCGGAGATGCTCGAGCGCGCAACCGAGCGGTTCTCGTCGGGCGACCCGGCTCGCGGCGGCGGCATCGGGCTGGGCCTGGCGATCGCGGCGGCGCAGGCGCGTGTGCTGGGCGGACGGCTGGTGCTGGCGAACGTGCCGGCCGGCGGCGCCGCCGTCACGATCGAGCTCCCGGAGATACCGGCGTGAGGGGGCTCGCGGCGATCTCGCTGCTGGCCGTGCTGGCAGCCGGATGCGGCAGCCAGTCCGGTTTGCACGTCGAGAACGGCGGGCACACGGTCGTGGTGGTGCCCGCGGGCAGCTCCGGCGGCGGCGGCCACAGCACGACTCCCGCGCTGCCGCGCCAGGTGACGGCACGGATACGGCTGGGCGGGGTGCCGGCGATCGCGTGGGACGGGACGGGCACGATGTGGGCAGCGGTCTGGGCCGGCGGCCCGCACCTGCTCGGCTCGCTGATCGCGGTGGATACGGCGACCGGCACCGCCGCTCCGCCCACCGTGTTGCCGGCCTCGCATACGCCCTACCTGATCGCGGCCACGGCGTCGTCGGTGTACGTGGCCGGCGGTGGCGCGGTGATGAGGATCGACCCGAGCACCGGCAGGGTGACCGAGCGCCGCGACCTCGGCGCGAGGCTGCGCGCGCTGCTTGCCGCCCAGGGCCGGCTGTGGGTGACGGCTGACGGCGGCCGGCTGGTGCAGCTCGACCCAGGCACGCTGGGCCTGGTTGCAACCCGGCACGTCACCGGGCATCCCGATGCGATCACGACCGACGCCGGCTCCGTGCTGGTGACCGACGACCGCGACCGCACGCTGACGCGGATGAACATCGCCACGGGCAAGGAGACCGGCAGCACCAGCATCGGGGCGAACGGCGCCGGCCGGCCGTCGCAGATCACCGTCTACGCCGGGTCGATCTGGGTCTACGAGGGCACGACCGTGCTGCGGGTGGCGACCGGGGCGCTGCAGCTGCTCGACCGCATCACGGTGCCCGGCGGGGGCGGCTCGATCGCGGCCGGCACCGGTGGCGTCTGGGTCAGCGGCAACTTCGGCGTGGCCCGCATCGACCCCGCCACCGGGGCGCTCGACACGCCGGTCGCCGTCGGCCAGGCGGGCGCCGCGATCGCGACCACGGGCGATGCGGTGTGGGTGGTGCAGCGGCCGACGGGCACGCTGCTGCGGCTGGTGCCGTAGTCGGGTCGCGCACTAGATCCGGGCGGTCACACCACCTGCTCGGGCAGGTAACAGCTCGGGTAACGCCGGGCCTACGCGGCGGCCAGCACGTCGCGCAGCGTGATGATCTGGTCGCGGCGCTGGCCGATGCCCACGATCGCGACCGGCACGCCCACCTGCTGCTCGATGAAGTCGAGGTAGTCGCGCGCGGCCGCCGGCAGCTGGCCGGCGTCGCGCACGTGCGAGATGTCGGTGTTCCAGCCCGGCAGCTCGGTGTACACCGGCTGGGCGTGGTGGAAGTCGCTCTGGTGGCCGGGGAAGTCCTCGGTGACCGTGCCGTCGGGCAGCGTGTAGTGGGTGCAGACCGGGATCGACTCGAAGATCGAGAGCACGTCCAGTTTGGTCACGGCCAGCTGGGTGAACCCGTTCAGCCGGGTGGCGTAGCGCAGGGCCACCAGGTCGAGCCAGCCGCAGCGGCGCTCGCGGCCGGTGACGGTGCCGTACTCGGCGCCCTGTTCGCGGATCCGCTCGCCCCGCTCGGCGTCGGCCTCGCTGGGAAAGCCGCCCGCCCCCACCCGCGTCACGTACGCCTTGGCCACGCCCAGCACGGCGTCGATGCGGGTCGGCCCGAAGCCGAGGCCGACGCAGGCGCCGGCGGCGATCGGGTTGGAGCTGGTGACGAACGGGTAGGTGCCGTGGTCGAGGTCGAGCAGGGTCGCCTGCGCCCCCTCGCACAGCACCACCTTGCCGTCGTCCAGTGCCCGGTTGACGATCAGCGACGTGTCGGCGATAAACGGCCGGATCCGCTCCGCGTAGCGCAGCGTGGCCTCGGTCATCACGTCCTTGTCGATCGGGCGCTGGTGGTAGATCTTGCGCAGCAGCACGTTCTTGACCGAGAGCGCGGTCTGGATCTTCTGGCGCAGGATCTTCTCGTCGAGCAGGTCCTGCACGCGGATGCCGACCCGCGAGGCCTTGTCGGCGTAGGCCGGGCCGATGCCGCGACGGGTGGTGCCGATCTGCAGCCGGCCCAGCATCAGCTCGGAGTCGGCGTCGATGATGCGGTGCCAGGGCATGATCAGATGCGCGTTTCCGGAGATGCGGAACCCGGCCAGGTCGATACCGCGCTGCTCGAGGCCGTCCAGCTCCTCCATCAGCACCTCGGGGTCGATCACGCAGCCGTTGCCGATCACGCACAGGGTGCCCGGCCAGAGGATGCCGCTCGGCACCAGCCGCAGCTTGTAGGTGTCGTCGCCCAGCACCAGCGTGTGCCCGGCGTTGTTGCCGCCCTGGTAGCGGGCCACGACGTCGGCCCGCTCGGCCAGCGTGTCGACGATCTTGCCCTTGCCCTCGTCGCCCCACTGGGCGCCTACGACGACGCTACACGGCATGGGATTCCATCCCCGTCAGGACGGGCCCTGGGCGAGGTTGGCGAAGCGCGTGTAGCGGCCCTGGTACGCCAGCTGGACGGTGTCCAGCGGGCCGTTTCGGTGCTTGCTCACGATCAGCTCGGCCTCGCCCTTGTGCTCGCTCTCGGGGTCGTAGTAGTCGTCGCGGTAGATGAACATGACCAGGTCGGCGTCCTGCTCGATCGAGCCCGACTCGCGCAGGTCGGACAGCTGCGGCCGCCGGTCCTTGGCACCGCGCTGCTCGACGGCACGCGACAGCTGCGACAGCGCCAGCACCGGCACCTCGAGGTCGCGCGCGATCAGCTTCAGCTGGCGTGAAATGTGCGAGATCTCGTTCACCCGGTTCTCGAAGCGGGCGCCGCCGCTCATCAGCTGCAGGTAGTCGATCACGACCAGCGCCAGGTTCGGGTGGCGCGCCTTCAGCCGCCGGGTCTTGGCCTTGATCTCGAGCGCGGTGATGCCGGCGGTGTCGTCGATGTAGATCGGCGCCTCCTGCAGGTGCGAGCAGGCGGCGGTCAGCTTCGGCCACTCCTCGGGCGCGAGCTTACCGGTGCGCAGCCGGCTGGAGTCGACCTTGCCCTCCGAGCACATCAGCCGCTGCGTGACCTCGTCGCGCGACATCTCGATCGTGAAGATCGCGACCGGCAGCTGCTCGCGGATGCCCACGTGGGCGGCCACGTTCAGCGCCAGCGATGTCTTGCCCATGCCCGGGCGGGCGGCCAGGATCACCAGGTTTGACGGCTGCAGCCCGGCCGTGATCTTGTCCAGCTTGCGGAAACCGGTGCCGACGCCGGTGATCTCGCGGCCCGACTCATGCAGCTGGCTGATCCGCTCGAAGGAGTCGTTCAGCAGGCCGGCGATCGGGAAGAAGTCGCTGGTGATGCGCTGGTCGGCGATCCCGAACACGACCTGCTCGGCCTGGTCGACCAGCTCCTGCGGCTCGCCCAGCCGTTCGTACCCGAGCTGGGCGATCTGGGTGCCGGCCCGAATCAGGTTGCGGTAGGTGCTGGCGTCGCGCACGATCTCGGCGTAGCGGTGCGCGTTGGCCACGGCCGGCACGGTCGATGCCAGCGTGTGCACGGCCGCCTTGCCGCCGACCTCGTCCAGCTGACCCTGGTTCTGAAGGGAGTTGATCAGCGTGATCGAGTCGACGGTGCCACCCTCGGCGTAGACCCGCAGGATCGTCTCGTAGATGGTGGCGTGCGACCGCCGGTAGAAGTCCTCCGGCTGCAGCACCTCGGACACGATCGCAATCGCGTTCGCGGATACCAGCATCGCGCCCAGCACCGACTCCTCGGCATCGAGGTCGTGCGGCGGGACGGTGGGCGCGCGCTGCTGCTGCTGGTCGACGGCCATCAGGCGGGGCGGATCAGTAGTCGTCCGGCTCGGCTTCGAAGGCTTCCACGTTGCCCTCTTCGCCGGCTTCGCCCGGCACCACCATCACCTTGACGGTGGCCTCGACATCGCCCCACACGGCGATCGAGACGCGATAGGAGCCGAGCGCCTTGATCGCGTCGTCCAGCGACACCTTGCGGCGGTCGACCCGGATCTTGCGGGCCTTCCAGATCGCGTCGGCGATGTCGCTGGACGTGACCGAGCCGTACAGCCTGTCCTCGACGCCGGCGCGGGCCTTGATCGTGAGCACGGTGCGGTTGAGGGTGTGGGCGATGTCGCGCGCCTGCTCCTCGCTCTGCGCCTCGTGCCGCCTGCGCATCTCCTCCTGGCGCTGCACCTGCGCCACCATGCCGTCGCCGGCGGCCAGCGCCAGCTTGCGCGGCTCCAGGAAGTTGCGCATGTAGCCGGCGGCGACGTTCACGACGTCGCCCTTGCGGCCCAGTTTGTCGACATCCTGCAGCAGGATCGCCTGTGTTCCTTTGTGTGCCATCACGTCCTCGTCGTCACGCGGCCGGGGCCGCGATCATCGTCCCACGCGCCGGCGGATGCCAGCCCGGCGCGTCCGATTTCACCGCTGCTTGCGGGGATTCAGTTGACCGCGTAGGGCAGCAGTGCCACCTCACGCGCGCGCTTCACGGCCACCGCCACCTGGCGCTGGTGTCGCCGGCACGCGCCGGTGATGCGTCGCGACCGGATCTTCCCCTTCTCCGACACGTAGCGTCGAAGCTGGTTGTAGTTCTTGTAGTCGATCTCCTCGACCTTGTCCTTGCAGAAATAGCAGGACTTGCGTCGAGTCGATGCGCCGGCGCCGGCACGCGTCTTGGCCGGGCGCCGCTTGGGCTTTGATGCCATGTACTGCTCCCTCTAGAACGGAATGTCGTCGTCGCCGCCGCTGGGGCCGAAGGCCGCCGGCACCGGGTCGGGCTTGAGCTCGCCGCCGCGCGGCTCGAAGCTGCGGCCTTGGCCGCCACCCTCGCCACCGCCGCCGCCGTCACGCGAGCCCAGGAACTGGACGGTGTCGGCCACGACCTCGACCGCCTGGCGCTTGGAGCCGTCCTGCGACTCCCACTCACGCCACTCGAGCCGGCCGTCGACCGCGATCGCGCGGCCCTTGGACAGGTAGTTGGCGCAGTTCTCGCCCTGCGCGCCCCACACCTTGATGTCGAAGTAGTTGGGCTTCTCGACCCACTCTCCGCTGGACTGATCCTTGTAGCGCCGGTTCACGGCCAGCCGCAGCTTGCACACCTGGGTGCCGCTGGGCAGGCTGGACAGCTCGGGATCGCTGGTCAGGTTTCCCGTCAGGATGACTCTGTTGATGTTCGCCACGTGTTCCTCCAGTGCCTTTTCACCACGAACGTGTGTTCGGGTATGATAGGCGGGGTTGCGGACGGCGTCAGGCGCCGGCCTCGACCGGCTCTGGCTCCGTCTCGGGCTCCTCGGCATGGGTCTCGGCACGGTCGGCCGGCTTGGCCGGCGAGCTGCCGGGAATGCGGTTGGTGGCCATGAAGCGCATCACGCCATCGGTGATGGCGAGCACGCGGGTGGCCTCGTGCAGCACCGGGGCGGGCGCGTCGAACGTGAGCACGTAGTACCACGCTTCGCCCGTGTGCTTGATCTCGTAGGCGAGCTTGCGACGGCCCCACGGCTCGACGCCACCCCAGCTGCCCTTGCCCTTCTCAACGATCTGCTGGACACGCTCGATCACCTCGCGGTGCCGTTCCTCCGGCACATCGGGCTCGATCAGCAGCATGATCTCGTATGGGTTGATCCTGATCACCTCCTCTGGTCTCGTGCAGCCCCGGCGGGAGATGCGCGACCATCAGGATCAGGGTCGCGCCGCACCAGAGCAGGAAGCTCTCGATTGTCGAGGCGTCAGTATACTTGCGCCCTTCGAACGGGAGGTCCGGTGGGACGAGCACGATGGTTCATCGTAGGAGCAGCCGCAACGGCCGGCGCACTGGTGGCTGCGCCCGGCGCCTACCAGCGGCTGCGCGGCCTGGTGGCGGCCGGCGACCCACCGCTGCTCGAGCCAGGGCCGGAACCGGAGCCGGTCTACCAGCCACCGCCACCGCCCGCCGCCGCCTTCGCCACGTACGACCCACCCGAGCCGGAAGCCTCGGTTGCCGACGAGGACACCGCCGAACTGCGGCTGCGGATCGACGAGACCCGCGACCGCATCCGCCGGCGTGCCAAGGACGGCGTGGAGGCTGACGCGGAGGCCGAGTAGGCGGCGTTGGACGCACCCAGGCCATAGACTGCGCGCCTTGGGGCGGCAGGGGCCCGGTGGCCCATCCGGTCTTCAAAACCGGCAGGCCGATGTAGCCCATCGGTTGGTAGGTTCGACTCCTGCGCCGCCTCGCTGGGCTGATTCGCGTTGTTCGGCGGCAGTGCTCGTACCGGTTGTGCCGGTGCATCTCGCCGAAACAACGGATCAGGCGTAAGATGGCTGGGCGGTCAGCTCCAATCGGACTAGGGGGTAAGGGATGCGGCTCAATCTGGCCATTGTGGTAGGGCTCATGTGTGTGGCGGTTCTCGCAACGGCCGGTTCGGCCGGCGGCGCTGTGGTGGGACCCGTGGGGTGCACGATTACCGGTACGACCGGCGATGACACGTTGACCGGCACGCCCGGCCCGGACGTGATCTGTGGCCTGGGCGGAAGCGATGTCATCAAGGGTCTTGGCGGCAGCGATGTGATCGTGGCCGGCGAGGGAACCGACACGGTTTCCGGAGGGACAGGTGCGGACGTGATCTCCCTCGGCGCAGGCGCCGACAAGGGACGCGGTGGGCGCGGTAGCGACGTCATCTGGGACGGACGCGGCGATGACAGGCTCGCCGGTGGGATCGGCGCCGACACGTTGTTCGCAGGCGACGGGAACGATTCGCTGAACGGCGGGCGCGGGCGCGATCACCTCGAGGCGAAGGACGACGTGCGGGGCAACGACTCGCTCAACGGCGGGCTCGGTAGGGATCTGTGCGCGTCCGACAAGCATGATTCCCGGGTCAGTTGCCCGCATAAGCCATGCACGATCACCGGTACTGCCGGCGCCGACACGCTGGTCGGCACCGCCGGCCGCGACGTGATCTGCGGCTTCGGCGGGGACGATGTCATCAAGGGCCGCGGAGGCAACGACATCCTGATCGGCGGCGGCGGCAACGACACGGTCATCGGCGGTGCCGGTGCGGATACCCTGTCCGGGGGACCCGGCGATGACATCTTGCGCGGCGGCCGTGGACACGATGCCCTGGCCGACGGCGCGGGCAACGACGTCATCCAGGGCGGCAGCCAGAACGACGTCCTGCTCGCGGGGCTTGGCCAAGACACTCTCCTGGGTGGCCCTGGCAACGACACCCTCGTGGCGCGTGACAACATCGGCGCCAACGACATTCTGGACGGCGGCGTCGACACGAACGTATGCGTTGCCGATGCAGGCGACACACTCACCAACTGCTGAGGCTCGACATCGGCTGAGACGCTCGAACCGAGACACCCTGGGGGCCACCTGGCTCCCAGGGTGAGTCTCACCGACGTGCATGGAGTTGCTGACCGCGCCGCGGGTTGACCGTGGACCGTCACGCTGGTTTATTACGGGAGCGTGCGACCCAGGGAGGGGGCTTCCATGACAACGCATCTTCGGCGGCTGTCCGCGTGCGCCGCGGCGGCAGCGCTACTGATTGTCGGCGGCGGCAGCAGCGCGAACGCGGCCACCGCACTGCCGTCGCACGTCTACGCCCCGTACTTCGAGACGTGGACGACCGACGGCATCGCCGCGACCGCTCAGCAGTCGGGGAGCAAGTACTTCACGCTGGCGTTCCTCGAGACCCTGAACAAGCGCTCGTGCACGCTGGCGTGGAACGGCAGCAGCTCGCAGACCGTCGCCTCGGGCCGCTACCTCTCGGACATCGCCGCGCTCCGTAGGACGGGCGGTGACGTGATCCTCTCGCTCGGTGGCTGGAGCGCCGACCAGGGCGGCACCGAGATCGCCGACTCGTGCACCAGCGTGTCGCAGATCGCCGCCGCGTACGAGCAGGCGATCACCACCTACGACGTGTCGCGTCTGGACATGGACGTCGAGGGCCGCTCGCTGACCAACACGGCCGGCATCAACCGCCGCAACCAGGCGATCGCGATGGTCGAGTCGTGGGCGGCCGCGAACGGGCGCCCGCTCCAGTTCAGCTACACGATCCCGACCTCCGCGTCGGGGCTGGAGTCGACCGGCGTCGCGATCCTGCAGAATGCGGCCACCAACGGTGCCCGAATCGACACCGTGAACATCATGGCGTTCGACTACTACGACCACGTGACGACGCAGATGGGTGCTGCCGCGGAGAGCGCCGCCACCGGCGCCGTATCGCAGCTGCACTCCATCTACCCGTCCAAGACGACCGCCCAGCTGTGGGGGATGATGGGCATCACGCTGATGAACGGCATCGACGATTACCCGAAGAAAACCGAGGTCACCACCGTCGCCGACGCGAACAACGTCGAGGCGTTCGCGCAGTCCAAGGGCTTGAACACGCTGTCGATCTGGGCGATCCAGCGCGACAACGGCGGCTGTCCCGGCAACGGCGGCGCCAACGCCTGCTCCGGGATCGCTCAGAATCCGTGGGACTTCAGCCACGCCCTGGAGCCGTTCACCGGATAACCGGCTACGCCGCGCGGAGGCTTCTGCGCTCCTGGAGAATCTCGAAGATGGCGCCGTCGAGAAACGTGGTGCCGTCGGCGCCTTGCACCGCCCGTCCGCGCTCCCAGACGCGTCGTGTGTCGCCGTCGCGATGCATGATGCGGTACTCGATCAGAAATGGCTGATCGCGCTCGATCGCCTCGCTGACGGCCTGCTCGACGTGTGCGCGGTCGTCCGGATGGATGATGCTCGCGAACGTTCGCTCGGCGTTGTCGATGAAGTCGGTGGCCGGGTACCCGGTGATCTGCTCGACCTGATTGCTGATGAAGTGCGTGCGCCAGTCGCTGCTGGCGGCGCAGCGGTACACCGCTCCGGGGAGGTTCTCGATCAGGGCCCGCAGCCGCGGGGCGTCCCAGTGGTCGTCGCGGCCGTACGCGAGGTGCTCGCGGCCCACAGCCATCACCGCCTGAACGTCGCCGTTGTGATCGGGGAGGGGGACGACGTCGATGCTGTAGGTGACCCCGTCGGCTCCGTGGTTGACGAACTCGTGCCGATTGCCGTCGAGGCCGGACTGGTAGTGGGCTCGGAGTTCGGCGACCTTCCCGGGGTCGGCGATCTCCTCGAGGCTTTGGCCGATCAGCTGGTCGGGCTGATGCCCGTTTCGCAAGATCGCCGAGCCGGATGCGACCTGGACCCGCAGATCTCGGTCGAACACGAGGATCACCGTCTCGGGCAGGCTGTCGAGCAACAGCCTGTACCGCTCAGCGGCGTCGCGGTGGCGCCGTCCCATGACGCCGATCTCGATTTGCGATTCGGCGGCGGCGGCGACGCTGCTGAGCATGCGGATGTCGGTCTCGGTCCAGCGACGCGAGCGGGTGTCAGCGACGCAGAGGCTTCCGATCGCCGTACCATCACCCCGCCGCAGTGCCAGCCCGGCGTAGGCGCGCAGACCGTACGCGGTCACGGCCACGTTGTCGCGAACGAGCGGGTCATCCTCGGCGTCGAAGATCACCAGCGGGTCGCCAGATGCGATTACATGCTGGCAGATCGACTGATCGAGTGGCAGCTCCCGACCGAGCAGCTGGTCGGGGACGCCGACGGCGCTCGTGATCACCTCGGTGTCGTCTGAGACGAGCGAGACGAAGCTGATCGGCGCGTGCAGGAGCCATCCCGCGAGCGTGGTCAGCCGGTCGAGGCCGTCGAAGGAGTCGGCGGCGGGAGCCGGTGGCGGCCCCGCGTCCGGCGATACGCCCTCCTCCGGGGTCTTCCAGGCCACAAGTCCGGAGAGCAGCGATCCGACAGGCTGGTGAAGGGCTGGGTGGGGGAACGGCTTTTCGGGATCGACGGTGTAGGTGTTGCGGCGCCCGACACGCGTCCGTTCCACGTACCCGGCGCCGACCAGGTCGTTCAGGATCGTCTGCGTCGCGCGCTCGGTGATGCCGACGCGGTCAGCGATTTCGCGAATGCGCACGTCCGGCTTCTCGGCCACGGCCAGCAGCACCTGCCCGTGGTTGGTCAGCAGGAAGAACGACGGGGCAGCGTCTGAATCGTGATGCATGAAGCAGAGATCACCTTTTTTGGGGGTGGTCGAAAACGGTCGGCGCTCCGACGATGCGAGGAAGACCGGATACCTGAAGTGTTATTCGGCAGTCCCGCTTCATCTTTCCACCCCCAGTTGAAAGGACTTCTCTTGATCGCTCGCTCCGCACTGTCCGGCGTGTCCCGGAAGCTGCTGCTTTCCATCGCCGCCATCGGCGCAGCCGCGGCCATCGCCGGCCTCGGCACCTATGCCACTTTTACGAGTTCCACTTCGGCGAGCCAGTCCGTCGCCTCCGGCACCGTCACGATCGCGCTCGGCGCAACCGGCGCATCGACAAACCGGCTCACGGTCGGCGCCTCGAACATCGCGGCCGGCGACACCATCCAGCGGAGCGTCGATCTCATCAACCAGGGGACGATCAACCTGGCCTCCGTCTCGCTGACCACGAGCGCGACAACCAGCTCGCTGCTGAACACGGACACCACCAACGGCCTGCAGATGGCGATCGACAAGTGCTCGGTCGCGTGGACGGAGGGCGGCGCGGCGCCGGCCTACACGTACACCTGCTCGGGCAGCACCTCGACGGTGCTCGCCTCGACGCCGGTGGTCGGTTCCAACCTTGCGCTCTCGAACCTGAGCGCGCTGACGGCCGGCTCCACCGACCATCTGCGAGTCACGCTGACGCTGCCCAGCGGCGCCGGCAACACCCTGCAGAACCAGTCGTCGGTGATCCAGTACGCCTTCACCGGCACCCAGCGGGCGGCCACCAACCAGTAGGTGATGGTTCGTGGCGACGGCCGGAGCGCTTGAACATAGGGAGGTGCCGCCCCCCGCGGCACCTCCCGCACCGGTGCTCCGGCACAACAGCGAGGCATGGGTCGCGCGCGTCGGCCTCCTCCTCCGCCTCGTGGCTTCGCTGCTCACGTTGGCGGCCGTGGCCGTGCTGGCCGCGGTCGCCGTCGGCCCCAGGCTCGGCCTCTACCGCATGGAAACCGTGCTGTCGGGAAGCATGCAGCCAACGTTCAACCCCGGCGACGTGATCATCGTGACGCCGGAGCCCGTCACCGCCGTGCGGCCGGGCCAGGTCATCAGCTACCAGATCCCGATCGGCGATCACCACGTCGAAAGCCACCGCGTCGTCCGAGTGCTGCAGCGTGGCACCCACCCGGTGATCATCACCAGGGGCGACAACAACGCCGGAGCCGACCCGTGGCGGGCGCAGCTCACATCGGGCACCGCCTGGCGGGAGCGGCTGGTCATCCCCTCGGTCGGCCGCGTGATCATCTGGATGCGCCAGCCACTCGTGCAGCGAATCTGCGTGCTTGGCATCCCGATCCTGCTTGCGGTCTGGTGGCTGATCGGAATCTGGCGGCCGCGCCCGGCCAAGATGGATCCGGCGTGACCCGGCCGATCCCGCTCGTGGCGCTCGCGCTGCTGGCGGCGATCGCGAGTTCGGCCGCCGTCGCAACCGTCGCCTACGCCTCGTTCACCAGCACCGGGACGGTCGCAGGCGGCACCATCTCCACCCGCAACCTGGTGGCGCCCGGCAGCCTCACAGCCACCCCCTCCGGCCACGACGTCGCCGTGTCCTGGACAGCCGGAAGCAACGGCAACGGGTACAAGCTGCTCGCCGTCGCGAACGGGACGTCCAGCAACTGCGCGGCCGCCAGCTTCGCAAACCTGACCGCCACCGCCTCGCTCACCTACACCGACACCGGCCGCTACACGCCACAGGGTACGTATCAGTGCTACCAGGTCCAGACCACCTACAACACCTGGAACTCGGTCAGCGGTAACCCGACCGCCGCTGCCCAGCTCGGGTTCGTCGCCGCCGGTGTCGCCATCACCAACGGCGGCGGCGCCGGCAGGCTCGACACCGGAGACACGATCGTCGTCACCTACAACCAGGCCGTGAACACGGCGACCGGGCCCGCCTCCACCGACAACGTCTGTACCGACACCGGCACAAACACCATCGTGCTCGGAAGCACGGGCGCGGGAACCACCTGCGCCACCAGCCCCGCCACCCTCGGCACCATCACCGGCACGACCGTCAGCAAGAAGAGCCGCTACGCCGCCACCTGGACCTGGAACGGCGCCCACACCACCCTCACCATCACGATCGGCGCGAACACCGCCGGAAGCGCCGCCAATATCACCGGGGCCGGCACCTTCAACCCGACCACAACCGCCACCGGCATGCTCTCCACCAGCGGCGCCTTCCACAACTGCGACAGCAACACCGGCGGCGCAAACTGCCTGCCCACACCCACCGGCGGATTCTGAACGACAGCTGCGCCCGGTTGAAATGTCAATCAGAGGGTGGGATAACCCCTCGGTGGCAACGTTCTGCCTGATCCACGGCAACTGGCACGACGGCTCGTCCTGGACGCCGGTGGCGGAACGGCTGGAGCATCACGGACACGTGGCGGTCTCGCCCGACCTGCCGTTCGACGACCCATCAGCCACCTACCTCCAACGCGTGCAACCGGCCCTGGATGCCCTGGTCGGGTTGCCGGACCCGGTGATCGTGGTCGGGCACTCGGTCGCCTCAGCGGAAGCCGCACTGGTCGCGGCGCGGCGCCCCGTCGCTGTGCTGGTGTACGTGTGCCCCAGATTCGGCTCGTTCGCTGTGCCTCCAGATGCCCCGCCCGTGTTTCGCGAGGGATTCCCTTTCCCGGCAAGAGACGAGGACGGACGTATGGTCTGGCCGCCCGATGACGCCGTGCGGGCGATGTACCCGCGCCTGCCACCAGCCACCGCCCAGGCACTCGCTGCACGGCTACGACCTGGCGCGTCGCCAAACGGCGACTATCCCCTCACGGCCCACCCCAGCGTTCCAACCGCCCTCATCTACACCACCGACGACGAGTTCTTCAACCCGGCATGGGAGCGATACGCCGCCACCCAGATCCTTGGCATCGAGCCAATCGAGCTCCCTGGCGGCCACTTCCCCATGCAGGAGCAGCCGGACGCGCTTTGCGGCGCGCTCGAACGTGTCGCCGCTGCTATTCCATAGCCCTCCGCCTCGCACTCGTGCCACCGGCCGGTCGATTCGGCTGCGACTGCCCAGCCCGCACTCGGTTACCATCGGGCCATCCTCGGGCTGTCCCCCGGCGCCGATACACTCGGACTCCCGGGCGCGGACGCGCCCTGGCTTCTCCCATGTCGAGCAAACCCTCGAAGATCGATTCCGCTGCGCTGGGAGCGGGTGTCGAGCGAGATCGCGTGAGCGAAGCGCAGCCAGGCCCACGCCGCGAGGGCAACGTCCTGCCGGTGCTCAGGGCCAGGGCCGCGTTCCTCGAGCAAGCGTTGCTGGTCATCTTGGCGGCGCTTGCGACGATGCGGGTCGAGCGCATCATCCTGTTCACGCCACACGTCTCCGCGACGGACACCATGCTCCTGGAGTACTGGATGCGGCGCTTTCAGGATCCGGGCCTGTTTCAGGATCCGCTCACCCATGCGCTGGTCCAGACCGGCTATGTCCCGCTCGGGTCGCAGGCGGTGTACTGGCTGGCGAGCAACGTGGTCGACCCGATCCGGTTCGGAGCCTGGGCCGTGCTGGTGCTGGCCCCGCTGTCCACGTGGCTCGTGTTCCGGATCGTTCGCGAGCAGACCGCGTGGATCCCGGCGGCCTGGTTTGCAGCGGCGCTCTTCGTCCTGTCCTGGCAGAGCCAGCGGTTCAGCGGAACCCACCCGCGCGCGTTCGCCCAGCCGATCGTGCTGCTGACGGTGTTCCTTCTGATGCGGGGGCGTATTCGCTGGGCGGCGGTGGTGCCGGCGGCCGGGGCGCTCTTCTACCCGCCGGCGGCGCTGGGGGCGCTCGGCGTACTGTTCCTGTCGGCGATCGGTGCCCGCGGTCGCCGGCTGACCGTTGACCGCCGCACCCTGATAGCAGGTGCAGCGTCCGCCGCGGTCGTGCTGCTGGCCTACGAGCTGCCACGGATCGCCGGACTGTCGTCGGGCAACCTGATCACGGAATCGGTCGCCCGGCACTATCCCGAGTTCGGCCCCGACGGCCAGGTGCCGTTCTTCCGGGGGTCGGGGTCGATCCTGAAAGAGCTCCAAGCGAACTATTCGGGGTTCGCCGTCACCCTGGGCGGAAGCATCCTGATGGTCATGGCGGCGGTCGTGCTCGTGCTTCGCCCGGCCAACTGCCGGTTGATACGTAAGGAAGTCTGGGCGATGGGGGCCGCGAGCCTGCTCCTGTTCGGTATCAGCTACGCGGTGTTGTTTCACCTGTACCTTCCAAACCGGTACACCTACCCGCTGACACCGTTCTTCTGCATCGTGATCGCGGTGTCGTGGTATCCGCTCTGGAACGCGTACGGTGAACGGCTGCGGTGGCTGCTTCCGATCCTCGCCGTTGGCATGCCGGCAGCAGTCATATGGTACGCCGGCACGAGGTTCGACCTGGGCCTGTTGCTCCCGCCGGCCACGTTGTGGGACACCGTCGTGGACGGTTGGCTGACCATCGCCTGCACGCTTGCCGCGGGAGCGGTGCTGGCCGCGGTCGCGTACTTCAACAGGAAGGACAGGGCGTTGGGCGCGCTGATCGTGCTGCTCTGCGCCGTGCTCGCGGGATCCCTGCTGACAGGAGTCGTGACCGTCGCGGGATGGCAGACCAGCAAGGGGCACGACTGCAGCAGGGATCAGCCGCTGTACAGCTTCCTGCGGACGTTGCCGAAGTCGGCGATCATCGCGGGCGATCCGAAGGGGATCGATTGCGTACCGATCGAGGCCCAGCGCGGGGTGGTCATCTCACGAAAGCTGTACCAGCCGTTCGACTACACGTTTCTGAAGTTCGTGCGGCCCCGCATGGCCGACATGCTGCGCGCGTATTACGGGTCCTCGCGTCGAGCAATTGCCGATCTCGGCACCCGCTATGGCGCAACCGACCTGGTGGTAGATCGCAAGCAGTTGACGCTGAAGCGGCCGTTTCTGCGATTCACCAAGATGGCTCCCTTCGCGACGGTCGTGCGGCAGGCCGCGCCCAAGCCCTCGCAGCGCGCGGCCCTGCACCTGCCGGGGTCGTGCGAAGTGTGGAGCCAGGGCGACCTCGCGGTATACGACATCTCGTGCGTGGGCAGCTCCCTGTCGAGCGGCTAGCTGGAGGGCCTCAACCGTCGGGATCCAGGGGCAGCGCGCGTGCGTACCTGCCCAGACAAACCCCGTGATAGATTCGCGGGAGGACTGGGAGGCGTCACCCCGCCGATGGTCGACGATCAGGAAATCGCACACGCGTTCTGGCTGCGTGCGCCCGGCCACGGCGAGATCAGGCCGGTCACGCTGCCCGAGCCTGGACGCGGCGATGTGGTCGTGCGCACCGTCCGCTCGGGTGTCAGCCGCGGCACCGAGACGCTGGTGTTCAGGGGCGGCGTGCCGCCCGACCAGTATGCGGCGATGCGGGCGCCGTTCCAGGAGGGGGACTTTCCAGGGCCGGTCAAGTACGGCTATCTCAGCGTCGGGGCGGTGGAGCAGGGGCCTGCCGAGTTGCGCGGCCGCACGGTCTTCTGCCTGTACCCGCACCAGACCGCCTACGTCGTACCGTCCAGCGCGGTTTCCGTGGTGCCGGAGGATGTGCCACCCGCCCGCGCCGTGCTCGCAGGCACCGTCGAGGCCGCCGTCAACGCCCTGTGGGATGCCGCGCCCCTGGTCGGCGACCGGGTCACGGTCGTCGGCGCCGGGATGGTCGGCTGCTGCGTTGCGCGCCTTCTGAGCCGGATCCCGGCCGTCCAGGTCGCGCTCGTGGACGTCGACGCCGGGCGGGCCGGCGTCGCGGCCGCCCTCGGCGCGGACTTCGCGCTTCCAGCCGGTGCACAGGACGGCCGTGACCTGGTCGTGCACACCAGCGCGACGGCGGCCGGGCTGCAGCTGTCGCTCGACCTGCTCGCGCCCGAGGGCACCGTGATCGACCTCAGCTGGTACGGCGACGCGCAGGTCAGCCTCTCGCTGGGCGGGGCGTTCCACGTCGGCCGGCTCGGCATCCGCTCGAGCCAGGTCGGCACCGTATCCCCGGCTCGCGGCGCCCGCCGCACGACCGCCGACCGGTTGGCGCTCGCGCTCGACCTGCTGCGCGACCCCGCCTTCGACGCGCTCGTTACCGAGCAATCGCGCTTCCAGGAGCTGCCCGCCGTCATGGCCCGGTTGGCCGCAGGGAGCCTGCCTGCGCTCTGCCACACCATCACCTACGGCGAGGGGTAGGCCGTGTACAGCGTGACCGTCCGCGATCACATGATGATCGCCCACAGCCTGCGCGGCGAGGTGTTCGGGCCGGCCCAGCGGCTCCACGGCGCGACGTACGTGATCGATGCCAGCTTTCGGCGCGAGGCGCTCGACGCGGACGGCATCGTGGTCGACATCGGCCGCGCGGCGGCGGAGCTGCGGGCCGTGGTGGCCGACCTCACCTACCGTAACCTGGACGACGATCCGGCCTTCGCAGGCGTCAACACCACCACCGAGACGCTCGCCAGGGTGATCGCGGACCGGCTCGCAGAGCGCGTGCTGGCCGGCGTACTGGGAGATGCCGCCCGGGAGATCGACGGGCTGGCCGTGACGCTGCACGAGTCGCACGTTGCCTGGGCGAGCTACGAGCGGGCGCTGTGACAACCGTGCACGTCGTGGTACCCGAAGGCATCGACGATCCAGCCCGGCCGAGCGGAGGCAATGCCTATGACCGCCAGGTCTGCCGCGGACTCGCCGGGGCCGGCTGGTCGGTGCGCGAGCACGCCGTGCCCGGCTCCTGGCCGCGACCGCACGCCGCGTCGTACGCCGCCCTTGACGGCGTCATCCGGGCGATCCCCGACGACGCCGTGGTGCTGCTGGACGGGCTGGTCGCCTCGACCGCACCGGAGCTGCTCGTGCCCCAGGCGAGCCGTTTGCGGCTGGTCACGCTCGTCCACATGCCGTTGGGACACGACCCGGCCGATGACGAGGCCCGGACGCGGGAGGGCGCGGTGCTCTCTGCCGCCGCCTCCGTCGTCACCACCAGCCGGTGGGCCCGGCGAACGCTGCTTGAGCTGTACGGATTGCCCGGCGAGCGCGTGCACGTCGCCGAGCCCGGAGTCGATGCCGCCGGCCTCGCGCCCGGCACCGCGAGCGCCGGAGCGCTGCTCTGCGTCGCGGCCGTGATCCGCGGCAAGGGTCACGACCTGCTGCTGGACGCGCTCGCGACGGTGCCGGACCTGCCCTGGCAGTGCCAGTGCGCGGGCCGCCTGGATCGCGACCCGGCGTTCGTCGAGGGGCTTCGCCGCCGCGTCCTTCACGGCGACCTGGCCGATCGCGTGAGCTTTCCGGGACCACTGACCGGAGCCGACCTTGCCCGCAGCTATCGGGCCGCGGACCTGCTGGTGCTGGCATCGCGAGCCGAGACGTACGGCATGGTGGTGACGGAGGCGCTCGCCCACGGCTTGCCGGTGATCGCGACCGAGGTGGGAGGTGTGCCGGAGGCCCTGGGTCACGCCCCCGACGGGGATCTGCCGGGGCTGCTCGTGCCGCCCGGCGACCCGGCCGCGCTCGGCGCTGCTCTACGGGCCTGGCTGGGCGACGCCGCCCTGAGAGAGCGGCTGCGCCGGGCGGCGCGCGAACGGCGCGCGTCGCTGTCCCGATGGTCGACCACCGCATCCGTCGTATCCGCCGTCCTGACGGAGGCGGCGGCATGACCGTCGAGCAGATCCGGGTCAGCTCCCAGTGGCTCGACCTGCGCGAGCCTGCCGACGCCGCCGCCCGCTCGCGCGGCCTGGTCGAGCACGTCCGGCGGCAGCTGCCGGCCACCGGCCGCCTGGTGATCCACGACCTCGCCTGCGGCAGCGGATCGATGGGCCGGTGGCTCGCCCCGCTCCTGCCAGGGCCGCAGCTGTGGGTCATGCACGACCGCGACCCGGACCTGCTGGAGGTCGCCGCTGCGACTCCTCCCGGGGCGGCCGCCGACGGCGCCCCGGTCATCGTCGAGACGCGGCTCTCGGATATCACCCGGCTGCTCCCGGACGACCTCGCCGGCGCGAACCTGATCACCGCTTCGGCGCTGCTCGACCTGATCACGGGCGATCAGCTGGCCGCCCTGGTCGGGCTCTGCTCCGCGGTTGGATGCCCGGTGCTGCTGACGCTGTCGGTCGCCGGACGCGTCGAGCTGTCACCCGCCGAGCCGCTCGATCGGAACGTGGCGGGCGCGTTCGACGCCCACCAGAGGCGCATGACGGCGGGCGGCCGGCTGCTGGGACCGGATGCCATTTCGGCCGCCGCCGAGCGCTTCCGGATGCTGGGTCATCGCGTGCTCATCCGGCCCAGCCCCTGGCGGCTCGGCGCCGCCGACGCCGACCTGGCGGCGGAGTGGCTAACCGGATGGCTCGATGCCGCCTGCGAGCAGGAGGCAGAGCTGGCCGCCGGCGTCGACGGATACGCAGGCCGCCGTTTCGCGCAGGCCCGCGCCGGGCGGCTCGCTGTTACCGTCGACCACGCCGACCTGCTGGTGCTGTCGTGACGACCACGGCCGTACGCAACCCGGACGGCGCCCTCGTGCGTATCGCTAGACGAAGCAACCAGCCGGGAGGAGCCTCGCGCATTTCGGGAACAGGATGGAGCCGGTCACTGTGGAGATGGGCGCGCCCCGCGGGCGCCGCGATCACGCTCGCAGTCGTCGTCTGGCGCCTTGGCGCGGGACCGTTCCTCGACGGCGTCCGCGCCGTTGACGGCCGAGCGCTGGCGGCCGCGGCGGCCATCGGCGCGCTGACAACCCTCTGCTGTGCCTGGCGGTGGACGATCGTGGCGCGCGGCCTCGGCGTCCGGCTGTCGCTGCCGGCTGCCGTCGCCGCGTACTATCGGTCGCTGTTTCTCAACCTCACGCTCCCCGGCGGGGTCGTCGGCGACGTCCACCGCGGCGTCAGCCATGGGCGCGACGTCGACGACGTCGGCCGTGGGCTGCGGGCCGTCGCATGGGAGCGCGCCGCCGGGCAGGTCGTGCAGGTCGTGATCACCGTCGCCGTGCTGCTGGCGCTGCCGTCGCCCGTGCGGTCGTCGATGCCGCTGGTGGCGCTCGCGCTGGCGGCGGGGGCGATCGGCGCGCTGCTCGTAGGCCGGGTGAGATCCCGTGGCGGCTCGCGCTGGGCGCGACTGCGGAACGCAATGGCGGGCGACGTCCGCGACGGGCTGCTGACACGGCGGGCGCTGCCGGTGATCGTGCTCGCCTCCGCGGTCGTCGTCATCGGCCACGCGGTCACGCTCCTGATCGCCGCGCGCACCGCGGGCGCCACCGCGCCGGTCTCGCGAATGCTGCCGCTGGCGCTGCTCGCGATGATGGCCATGGTGCTCCCGAGCGTCGCCGGCTGGGGGCCGCGCGAGGGAGCGACGGCGTGGGTGTTCGGCGCTGCCGGCCTCGGTGCGGGCCAGGGCGTCGCAACCGCGGTCGTGTACGGCGTGATGGTGCTGGTCGCCAGCCTGCCGGGCGCGGTCGTTCTGGTCGCGGTGTGGCTGGGTCGCGCCCGGCCTCCCGTTCGGCACGAGCCGCTCCCAGCCCGGATCAGGGTCGTCAGCCGATCGGAGGGCGCCGCGGATGCGTGACCGCCCGTACACCCTGCTCAGCTGCAGCGTGTCGATCGACGGCTACATCGGCAGCCCGGTGTCGCGCCTGCTGCTGTCGAACGACGCCGACTTCGACCGGGTCGACGCCGTCCGCGCCTCCTGCGACGCGATCCTGGTCGGCGCGAACACCGTCAGGCTCGACAACCCGCGACTGCTGGTGCGATCGCAGGCCCGTCGCGACGAGCGAACGGCCCGCGGGCTGGCGCCGTCGCCCATGAAGGTGACGGTGACCCGGCGCGCCGAGCTCGACGCGGGCTCCGCCTTCTTCACCACCGGCGAAGCCGAGAAGCTCGTCTACTGCGCCAGCCCGCGCGTACCGGATGCCCGGGCGCGGCTCGAGCCGCGCGCCACCGTCGTCGACGGCGGCAACACCGTGGAGATGCGCAAGCTCAGCACCGACCTCGCGGCGCGGGGCGTTGAGCGGCTGATGGTCGAGGGCGGAGGCAAGGTGCACACGCAGTTTCTGACCGACGACCTCGTCGATGAGCTGCAGCTGGTCATCGCCCCGATGTTCGTGGGCGACTCACAGGCTCCCAGGTTCGTGCGCGACGGCCACTTCCCCTGGAACCCCGGCCAGCGGGCGAAGCTCGCCGACGTCCGCCAGATCGGCGACGTGGTGCTGCTGCGCTACGCCCTGTCGCCGCGGTTCCGGGACGACTGACCGATCAGGCCGGCGCCGCAGCGACGCCCAGCTGCGGTGCCGCCGGAACGGCGTCTCGAAGACTGCGGCAAAGGCCCGCGCGAACAGGATCGTCATCGGCAGCACCAGGGCCAGCGTGACGAGGAACGCCGGCGTACCCTGGCGGACGCGGCCGGCCACGACCAGCTCGTACACGACCACCACGATCGGGCCGTGCGTCAGATACAGGCTGTAGGACGACAGGCCCAGGTTGCGCATCGGCGGCGCGTCCAGCAGGCGCAGCAGCGGGGCCGGACGACCGGTGGCAAGGGCGGCCAGCAGGCAGGCGACGGCGGGCCCCAGCGTGAGGTCGACCCAGAACAGGTGGTCGAGCGTCCACACCGAGCCCTGCCACCAGATCGTCACGAGCACTGGGGCCGCTGCGGCCAGCGCGAGCCACGCCCACGGCCACGACCTGCGGCGCCCGCTCGCGCCCACGATGCCGGCCGCCAGGATGCCGACCGCGAACAGCGCGGCCAGTTCGGGCGCCGACTGGATCACAAACACGTCGAGGTGGGAGACGTGCGGGCCGACGATCCCCACCATCGCCACGACCAGCGTCACCGCCGCGACCATCAGGATCGCGCCACGACGGCGCACCATCAGCAGCAGCAGCGGGAACAGGACGTACAGCTGGGCCTCGACGGCGATCGACCAGAACGCCCGGTTCGGGCTCGGCGCGGCGACCAGGTTCTGCACCAGCAGACCGTTGACGAGGACCGAGCTGGAGCCGGGCACTCCCTGCCCGGGCGGGCGGACGAGCAGCCATGCAACGGCCAGGCTGAAGACGAGGGCGGCCCAGTACGGCGGCAGGATCCGCCAGGCCCGCCGGCGGGCGAACCGGGACACCCCGTCCAGCCGCCAGCCGTGGCGGGCCGGCGACAGGGCCAGCGAGAAGCCGGACAGCACGATGAACACCACCACCGCGAACCGCCCGTAGATGAACCAGGCGGCCCAGAACGGCGCCTTGTCCACGGGGTAGCCCGGGAATGCCCGCAGGAACACGTGGTTCACCACAACGAACAGCGCGGCGAGGCCGCGGACGCCGTCCAGGCCTGCCAGCCGCCGCGGCGGCGCATCGGCGACCTCGGGCGCCGGAGTGGCGGCGGGCAGCTGCTCGAGCACCGCGGGCGCGGCGACTGCGACGCCGGCGCTCGGCAGCGAAACGGTCACGACGAGCCTGGGGACGCCGCTTGTGGGCCGAAGGCGCCCAGGAAGCGGTCGCGGAACGCGCTCATCGGCCAGACCGGCGCCTGCGGGCTGGGCTGCATGCCGTCCACCCAGCCCCACCCGCGGATCCGGTGCAGCACCGACGGGTCGTGGGCGATGATCGAGATCGGCACGTTGTGGCTGGCGTCCAGTCCGCTGACCGTCGTGGCCGGCTGGTGGTCGCCCAGCACGACCATCACCAGGTTCTTGCGTGCGTAGTGCTGCACGAAGGAGAACAGGGTGCTCATCGTGTATTCGACCGAGTGCCCATACCCAGCCCAGGGACCATCGGTCTGGCCGCTCATGTCGACCGGCAGCTTGTAGAAAATCGAGCCGTCGCCGACGCGGTTCCACCCGATCAGCGGCGGCACCTGCGTCCACGGCTCATGGCTTGATACCAGATCGACCTCGGCGAACAGCGGCGGGCGGTCGGTCTTGCCCAGCTCGAGCCGCTGCAGGGCCAGGTAGACGAACTGATCGGGCATCGACGCATAGGCGTAGGTGGGGCCGTGGTATCCGACGTTCAGCCGGTTGTAGACCTTGTCGTAGTGGTAGAACGACGCCCCCTCCGGCCAGTAGCGGTTGTCCGACGGCACGTCGGCGACGGTCCGCCACCCGGCCCGTTTGAAGGCGACGCTGAGCGTCAGGCGATTGCTCGCCACGAGCTGGTCGTAGCGGCTGGGGGTGTTGATCCAGAGCCCCGACTGCATCGTGGAGTGCGCCAGCCAGCTGATGCCGCCGAACGTCGACGAGGCCAGCCAGCCGCTGCGCGCGCCGAAGCCCGCGGACTGCAGCTGCTTCGTCCCCGCGGCGAGCACGCCGTCGACCTGCGGGGAGAAGGAGGATCCCTGCACCGCGACCTGGCCGTAGCTCTCGACGAACACGAGCAGGACGTCCTTGCCGCGCAGGCCGGTCAGCATCTGGTCGGCCGGCGTGTGGCCATAGGGGTCGCGGCGGAGGGCCGCGGCGAACAGCGCTCGATCGCGTATGTCGGCCTGCACCGTGCGCACCTCGGTGACGGCCAGATCGGCGGCGCTCGTGGAGGCGATGTGCGCGCCGGAGACGAGCTGGGCACCCAGGGCCCAGAACAGCACCCAGACCAGGCTCAGTGCCGTCACGGCCTGAAGCGACACCCGTCGGTGGCCAGAGATGACCCGGTTCAGGCGCAGCATCGCGAGCGTCGGCAGCACGAAGGCGGCGACCGCCGCCAGCGCCGCCCCGGCCAGCACCACGTTCGCCCTGGTGCGGCCGACCGACTCGCGCAGCGTCTCGATCCCGATGTGGGTGTAGCTCCAATCGTCACCGGGATTGAACGGCCGGTCGAAGGCTGTGAAGAAGCCGTAGTCGAGCACCTTGACGACGATCAGCAGGCCGATGGCCGGCCCCACCACCCACGCCAGGAGGCGCCGGGCGGGTGCGGGCAGGATCAGCGCCAGAGCGATCACGATCACTCCCTCGAGCGGGAGCCTCACGAACGCACGGGGTGTGAAGTGGCCTGGCTGGTCGGGCGCGACCAGCGCAACCCACACGAGCAGGAACGCGAGCAGCGTCAGCACCACGGAGGCGGCCACGCGGACGCGTCCGCGTCGGGCATCACCAGCGGCATCCCGCTCCGGCACCGCTGCCGTCGGGAGGCCGGGAGCCGATCGGTGGCACCACAGCCACCAGACGTCGCGGCCGAACGACTCGGCGAGCAGGGCGAGCGCGGCGGCGAGGCCGACGCGGGTGAGGGCGAGCGGGAGCACGCCGGCTGCCGCGATCACAAGCGCGACGCCCTGCGTCGCCGTAACCGTCTTTCGCCAGTCGCGCCGCGGCAGCGGCGCGCGCATCCACCCGACCAGCCACCCGGCGACCAGGAACGCGTAGCGGGCCACGCCGATCAGAAGCACCCACGCGCCGGCCGAGGGGGCGACGTAGACGGCGAGCGCGAGGATCAGGAACGCGTCGACCTCGCCGTCCCAGCGCGCGCCCAGGGTCGACTCCGTCCCGGTGCGCCGCGCGACGTATCCGTCGACGTAGTCGAGCACCAGAGCTGCGGCCGCGAGCGCCACCAGGGGCGCGGTCTGCGCGGAGCTGCCGAACGAGTCTGCAGCCAGCGCGGCGACGCCGACGCCAAGCGTCGCCCGAACGAGCGTTACCCACCCCGCCGGGCCGATCCGTTCCGAGCGGTTGCGGAGCAGGTTGTAGGCCAGCGCGGCGTCCATCGCCACGCCGCAGCCGAGTCCGACGAGCCAACCGGCGAGACCGAGGCCGACCGTCGCCGCGAGCGCCGCGAGCAGCAGTACCTGGGCGGCCAGCCCGATCAGCGGGCCACCCTGAGCCGACCGCAGCGTGCCTCGGTACTCGAACATACGAAAGGAAGGTACCGTGGATGGGGTGAATCGGTTCTTTCGGACGGCCGGCCGGGGAGAGCGGTGGTGAGGCAGGACGAGCGCGCCCTCTTCGTCGAGGCACTGCAGCGAGCCAGGCAGTCGGCCTACGCGCCGGGCGAGTACGTCGAGCAGGAGAGCTTCATGCGGGCCAGAGAGATCCGCACGCTGGCGGATCGAGCCGGCATCGCCGGCGGGGTGCCCGTGCTCGACCTCTGCTGCGGGGTAGCCGGGCCGGGGCGGTTCATCACGCGGGAGCTGGGCTGCCGCTACCTGGGAGTCGACTACAGCGCGAGCGCCATCGATATCGCACGCGCACGCACCCGCGGCCTGCCCTGCCGCTTCCAGGTCGCGAGGGTGCCGCCGCTCCCTGGCGGCACGTTCGAGGTGGTGCTCCTGCTCGAGGCGATGCTTGCCTTCGCGGACAAGCGGCCGCTGCTCGATGCGATCTCGGGAGCGCTCGCCGCCGGCGGGCGGTTTGCGTTCACGCTCGAGGACGGCCGGCCCCTGACCGGGCCGGAGCGCGCGCGCATGCCCAACGCCGACACCGTCTGGCTGACTCCGCTCGATGAGATCAGCGCGCTGCTGGAGCGCGCCGGCCTGGTCGTCCGCTGGCAGGAGGACTGCAGCCCGTCCCACCGCGCGATGGCGGACTCGTTGATCGCCGCGTTCACGGCCGACGCGGCGGCCATCGCCGCGCAGATCGGCCGCCCGGCGCTGGACGACCTGATTGCCGCCCACAGGCTGTGGCGCGAGTGGCTGGAGACGGGACGCGTCCGCAAGTTCGCAATCGTGGCTGAGAGGCGTTCGATCGGGAGTTCGGCCGGCGTGTGAACGCAGCCGGCGCACCCGCTCACCGCACGAGGCGCACCAGGCCGTCCGCGATCAGCGCAACGCCGATCCCGGTGGAGAGCCACACGCGCAGCCATAGCTCGTGCCCGGTCAGCCAGGAGTGGCCGCGGGCAAGCAGGCCGGCCGCGCGGTCGCCCGCGACGATCACGATGCCGACGGGCACCGTCACGAGCGCGGTGGCCACCGCGATGTAGACGACGACCAGCGTCAGATCCGCGACGCCGCCAAGACCGCCATCGCTGATCGATGCCATGGCGAGGAACGTGAGCACGAGCCGCTTCGGTCCCCCGAAGCCGAGCAGCCCGGCCATCGAGAACGCAGCGGCCGGCCGGACATTCGCGAGCCCCGCCAGGATCGCACTGGCACGGCTTCCCTGAGATCTCGGTCGCGGCGAGGCGTGCCGCGCCCGCAGCCCGACGACCAGCAGCGCGGCACCGAGCAGGAGCGTCACAACCTCTTCGAAGGCCTCGTGCGAGTCGAGGCGATCGACCGCGGCCTGGCCGAGGGCAAGGCCGAGACCGCAGGCGACCGTCGTTCCGAGCAGGAACCCGCTGAGAAAGGCGATGCCGTTCGCGCGCGGATACCTGCTCCGCAGCACGAGCAGCGTCGCCGTCAGCGTGAGCGGGCTGGCCGCCGCGGCGAGCGCAAAGAACAGGACGTGACCGCCGGCGTCTATCACGTGGCGGCAGCCATGCGGCGGATACTAGAGCGCGGGCGGGCGGCGTGATACAACCAGCCGCCATGCCGGACGACGCCCGCATCCAGGCCGCGATCAGCGGCGCAGAGCGGTTTCTGAACGCCTGGCACGGCCGACCGACGCGAGCGCGGCTGTCGGAGATCGCAGACGCGACCGGCGAGGACGAGCGGGCGGACGTCTACGGCTCCGGCGAGCGGATCGAGCGGCTGGAGGGCCGCATCGCCGAGGCCCTAGGCAAGGAGGCGGCGGTGTTCATGCCCAGCGGCACGATGGCGCAGCAGATCGCGCTGCGCATCTGGAGCGATCGCCGGGGCACCCGGACGGTCGCCTTTCATCCCACCTGCCACCTCGAGATCCACGAGCAGAAGGGCTATCAGCTGCTGCACGGGCTGCACGGCCGGCTGGTCGGCGACCGCAACCGCCTGATCACGCTCGGCGACCTGGAGGGGATCCACGAGCCCGTCGCGGCGCTGCTGCTCGAGCTGCCCCAGCGCGAGATCGGGGGCCTGGTGCCGGCGTGGGACGATCTCGTGGCCCAGACCGGCTGGGCGCGGGAGCGCGGGATCGCGCTGCATCTCGACGGCGCCCGCCTGTGGCAGACGGGGCCGTTCTACGGGCGTGACCACGCCGAGATCGCCGGCCTGTTCGACAGCGTCTACGTGTCCTTCTACAAGGATCTCGACGCGCTGGCCGGTGCCGCACTGGCGGGCGACGCCGAGTTCGTAGCCGAGGCCCGCGTGTGGCAGCGCCGGCACGGCGGAAACCTGGTGACGATGCACCCCTTCGTGGTCTCTGCGGAACTCGCCCTCGACAGGCGTCTCGAGCGGATCCCGGAGTACGTCGAGCACGCGCGCGCCCTGGCGGCCGCGCTGGGCGCGGTCGAGGGCATCGAGGTGGTGCCCGACCCTCCCCAGACGCCGATGTTCCACATCCTCCTGCGAGGCGACCGCGAGCGCCTCGCCGATGCGGCGCTCGCGGTCGCGGAGGAGCAGAAGGTGTTCCTATTCGGCGATCCCGATCCCACCACGTCGCCCTCCGTGCAGCGCCACGAGGTGACGGTCGGCGACGCCACGCTGCGGCTCGCCCCGGAGGAGGTGGCAGCGCTCTACGCGGACGTGCTGACGCGGGCGAACCAGCGGTGATGGCTATGCCTTGTCGGGCCGGTGGGCCTCCGTGAAGAGATCTCCCTGGGCGGCGCCGGAACCTGCCTGCCCGCCGCCCGACCCTCGCAGCACGAACGCTGCGGCGACAGCCAGTCCGGCCCCCACCAGCGGCCCCGCGACGTACACCCAGTAGTCGGTAAAGTTTCCGCCCACCAGGTCCGGCCCGAACGTTCTGGCCGGGTTCATCGACGCGCCCGAGATAGGACTGCCCCACAGCCCGGCCAGGATGATGTACCCGCCGACGCCGAGTGCGCCGAACACGCCCAGGTTCTGCGCTCCGGAGGCCGTCCCCAGGATCACGCTGACCAGGCCCAGCGTCAGCACCGCCTCCATCAGGAACGCGTCCGTGGACGTATACCCGGATGCCGGATAGTTGGAACCGAAAACGGCGGAGGCGTTGATCACGCTCTGCGCGAACCATGCCGCCAGCGCGGCGCCGATCAGCTGGGCGACGATGTAGCCGGGGACGCGCCGCCACGGGAAGTCACCGCGAAGCGAAAACGCCACGCTCACCGCCGGATTGAGATGGGCACCGGACACCTTGCCCATGAACAGGATGATTCCGAGCACCATCAACCCGGGCGCGGTCACGGCAGCGGTGCGGCTGATCGTGTTTGGGAACGCCTCCCCCATCACGCCCCCGCCACACGCCACCAGCACCAGGAAGAACGTCCCGAGCAGCTCGGAGAACAACCGCCGCCACTCCTGCGACGGATCCTGGAAGTCGTCCAGCGGCCCGATCACGTCGCGCTGCCACATCGCCTCCAGCCGCGCGCTCGGCCGCCACGGCGCGGCGGCCCCCTGCTGCATCTGTTCGTCGTCCGGCACAGCCCCTCCCGTGTTTGCCCGTTGAGGCCCACGAGGATGCCGGAAAGCGAAACCCTCGCGCATCGTACGAACGGGGTGAGATGCGGGTCGCCGGCTCAGCGCACCGAGTACGGCTCCCAGACGTACCTGGGGACGCACATGCTCCAGGCGTAGATGACCAGGTCGCGCATCTCCTCGAACTCGAGCTTCGCCATGCGCGCCTCGGCCCACTGGAACCGCAGGTCGCTCTCGCCCGGCATCATGAACGTCTCGGGATCGCCGGCGACCAGGTACTCCCGCTCCTCCTTAGGGAAGCCGAAGCCGATCTCGCTCTCGTCCTTCGAGAAGGCGACGTACACGATCTGGCCGACGCGGAACTTGATGCGGCCGCGCACCACCACCTCGTAGGAGCGAGGCAGGTCAGCCAGCACCGATCGCACATCGTCAACCGTCACCATCGTAAGTACCTCGCCTATCGTATCGGCGGTCACGCGGAAGGAGCGGCTCGTGAGCCTCACGCAGTACTACACGGCGACCACGCTGGATGGCTTCATCGCCGACCCGGACAACTCGCTGGACTGGCTGTTCACTCGCGAGCGGGACGAGGACGGGCCGATGAACTACGGCGCGTTCATCGCCCAGGTGGGCGCGCTGGCGATGGGGTCGACGACGTATCAGTGGATCCTCGGCCACGAGTTCGCCGACAAGCCGCCGGAGCAGTGGAAGTGGCCGTACGACATCCCCGGGTGGGTGTTCACCCACCGGCAGCTGCAGGTCGTCCCCGGCGCGCCGATCGAGTTCACGAGCGCAGCCGTCACGGAGGTGCATCAGCAGATGGCGGCTGCCGCCGGCGACCGGAACATCTGGATCGTGGGCGGCGGCGACCTGGCCGGCCAGTTCGCCGAGGCCGGGCTGCTGGACGAGGTGATCGTGTCGATCGCGCCCGTCACGCTGGGCGCGGGGGCGCCGCTGCTGCCGGGGCGGATCGAGCTGCGGCTGGACGAGACGGCGCGCAACGGCGACCTGGTCTGCGCCCGGTACGCCGTCGTGCGCGCACCCGGCTGAGGACTGAGTAGGGTGTCGGCATGCCTGACGCGCCCGACCGCCAGCCGGTGATCGTCCACCTGATCGACGGCACCTACGAGCTGTTCCGCCACTTCTACGGGAGCATGCGGGGACGGAAGCCGAAGGATCCGCAGTTCGCCGCCGTCCGCGGCGTGCTGGGCACCGTGCTGGGCATGATCGAGGGCGACGCGACGCACATCGGCGTCGCAACCGACCACGTGATCGAGTCGTTTCGAAACGACCTGTGGCCGGGCTACAAGACCGGAGCCGGCGTCGATCCGGCGCTGAAGGCCCAGTTCGAGCCGCTGGAGCATGCGCTGGCGGCGATGGGTGTCGTCGTCTGGCCGATGGTCGAGCTGGAGGCGGACGACGCGATGGCATCGGCCGTGCACCTGGCCGCTGCGGATGCGAGCGTGCACAAGGTCTGCATCTGGACGCCGGACAAGGATCTGGCCCAGTGCGTATCGGGGGAGCGGGTCGTCCAGGTGGATCGCCGAAGCGGCATGATCCGCGATGCCGCGGGCGTCGTCGAGAAGTTCGGCGTCCCGCCCGAACACATCCCGGACTACCTGGCGCTGGTCGGCGATTCGGCCGACGGCTATCCCGGCATCAAGGGCATCGGTGCGGTGACCGCGGCCGGGCTGATCCGAAGCCACGGCGCCATCGAGCAGTTTCCCGACAACGTGCTCGGCGACCGCCGGGAGCTGGCACTGCTGTTCAAGGCGATCGCCACCCTGCGCACCGACGCGCCGCTGTTCAGCGACGTCGACGAGCTGCGCTGGGACGGCCGGGCGGACGCGTTCGGCTCGCTGCCGGCCGGCATCGTGGACGACGCCCTGGCCGGCCGGGTGGCGGCGCTAATCAACCACCCAACCGAGCGCTGACCACCATCTCGGGGATCCCGGCCAGCGCGCGCGACACGGGGCAGTCCTTGACGGCCTGGTCCGCGTAGCCCTGGAACTGCTCCAGGTCGAGGCCCGGCACCTGGCCGGTCGTCTCCAGGTCGACGCGGGCCAGGGTGGGCGCGCCGTCGACGTTGCGCAGCGTCACCCGCGCCGCGGTCGAGACGCGGTCGGGCGTGTGGCCGGCCTCACTGAGGATGTTGGCAAGCGCCATGCTGAAGCAGGCTGCGTGCGCCGCTGCGATCAGCTCCTCCGGGTTCGTGCCCGCGCCCTCCTCGAATCGTGACGCGAACGAGTACGCGCCTGCGAACACGCCGTCTCCCACCACGAGCGAGCCCGAGCCGGCCCTGAGATCGCCGCGCCACTCCGCGGTTCCGTTTCGTTCAGGCATCTGCCCGCCTCCTCCTGCTCGAATCTGGACCCGGGCACGATAGGCGCGACGCACGCGCCGCACAACGAGGCGGATTGCGTTCTATCCTGCGCACGTGGCCACCGATCACCACCCGCATGGATCCGACGCCGGCAACGCCGCCTGGCACCGGCAGCTGCACCACACCGGCAGCAACGAGCTGAGCGAGGACACGGCGCAGACGCCCGGCATGCGCAGGTACGAGGCGATCTCGGGCAAGCGACACGGGTCGCGCAAGCTCTGGATGGGCAAGGCGATCGTGGCGCCCGGGATGGTCTCGGGCGACCACCATCACGGCGAGGCCGAGACCGGCATCTACGTGGTGTCCGGCCACCCCGTCTTCGTGTTCCTCGAAAACGACGAAGAGCGGCGGATCGAGGCAGGCCCCGGCGACTACGTCTACGTGCCGCCGTACGTGCCGCACCGCGAGGAGAACCCCTCACCGGACGAGGAGACGATCGTCGTGCTGGCGCGAACGACGCAGGAGGGGATCGTCGTGAACCTGCCCAGCCTGCGCGCCGAGGTGCCGGAGCTCGACCGCCTGTTCGCGGAGCTGAAGGCCGAGGCTGACGGCTGAGGCCGGGCCGCCTAGCGCAGCGCGCTCGCTGACGAACAGGTGATCCAGACCCGGTTGATCCTGCGTAGGACGACCTAGACTCGGACCCACGCAACGAGGAGGCACCATGTCCGGCTTCGACTCACCCGCCAAGATCATCATCGTCCTGATCATCGCACTGGTCGTACTCGGCCCCAAGCGGCTACCCGAGGTCGGCCGCTCGCTCGGCCATGGCATTCGAGAGTTCAAGGACTCGGTCAGCGGTGTGATGGATCATGACGATCCCCCGACGCCGGCGGCCACACCGCCGCAGCCTCCGCTGGCTGCGCCGGAGGCCCCGAAGCCAACGATGGAGTAACCCTGGGCGGGCCGCCGAGCACGAGGGTGCCGCTCGCCGGGTGGACTTCCTAGAGCGCAATCCCCTCCAACGCCTGGGCCCGAGCCGGCACGTCGCGTCCGAAGCTGTCGGGGTTCGTGCCCAGCGTCTCTGCTGTTTCGAGCGCGATCTTCTGGACGGCCGCCGTCAGCGGGAACACGGACAGCAGCTCGTTCGGCGCGTCGCCGGCGATCATCCGCACCGGCACGCCGGCGGATTTCGCCGAGCGCGCGACCTGCGCCAGCCGCTCGCTGCCGGGTCCGCCGCCGTCCAGGCAGATCAGCGTGTCGTCCGAGCCGACGGCCACCGATGGGCCGTGCAGGAACTGCTCCACGCCCATCCCCGCGGATGCGACGTAGGCGGTCTCCCTCACCTTCAGCGCGCCCTCGGCCGCCGTCCACTGGTTGGGGCCGGCAGCGACGAACTCCATCGCCCGCCGCGGCGGCACCACGCCGACCGCCGGGCCCTCCACGACCGCCTCCACCGAGTCCGGGACGCCGTTCAGCGAGCCCAGGTCTGCGCCCAGCACCGTCGCCAGCTGCGCCAGCCGTAGCATCGCGCCCGTGTGGCTGGCGGTGTACGCGGCCGAGCGCTCAACCACCGAGGTCTCGATCTCGGCGGCGGGAGCACCCTGGCCCGAGATCACCGCCGTCGGCACGCCCTCCGCGCGGGCCCGCTCCAGCATCTTCAGCGTGTAGGTCTTCGTGCCCTTGTGGCTGAGCAGGATCAGCCCCTCGCCTCCGGCCGGGCGCGGGCCGTACAACACCGCATCCATCGCCTGCACCGGCCACGCGTCCACGCCGGCGGCCCGAAGGAACCAGGCGCCGATGTTGGCCGCGTGCCAGCTGGTGCCCGTGCCGACGAGGTACAGGCGCCGGCCCCGCAGCCGCTCGGCGGCCGCGTCGACGCCGGTGGTATCCGCCAGCATGCCGCGCAGCTGCTCCGGCTGGGACTGCATCGTCTCGCGCATGAGGCTCACGGCACGCTCCCGTCGAGATGTCCACGGCAGTATCGCGCGATACTGGAGGCGTGGCTGCCAGCCTGCGAGCCGTGTGCGTCGTGATCGTGCTGCTCGGCGCCGCCTGCGCGGGGCAGAGCGCAAGCACGACCGCGTCCGGGCCGCCCGCATCGCCTCCGGCTTGGTCACAGCCGTCCCAGCCCCCGGCGGCGCGCGTGCGGCTCGTGACCGTCGCGACCGGGCTTGACCAGCCGGTCGACGTGGCGGGAATCCCCGGCACCGCGAAGCTGGCGGTGGTGGAGAAGACCGGTCGCGTGCTGGTGCTGACGGACGGCCACCCGGCGAAGAAGCCGCTGCTCGACCTAGGTGGCCAGGTCTCCGAGGGCTCCGAGCAGGGGCTGCTGTCGATCGCCTTCAGCCCGCGCTACACCAGCAACGGTCTCGCCTACGTCGACTACACCGACCTGGACGGGAATACCCACGTCGCCCAGCTGGACACCCGCAGCGGCAGCCTGCGGACGATCCTGTTCGTGCACCAGCCGTTTTCGAACCACAACGGCGGGGCGCTGGCGTTCGGCCCTGACGGCATGCTGTACGTGGGTATGGGCGACGGCGGCAGCGAGGGCGACCCCGAGGGCAACGGCCAGAACCAGGCGTCGCTGCTCGGGAAGATCCTGCGGCTGGACGTCGCCCAGACCGACCCACGCCCCCAGATGTACGCGTACGGCCTGCGCAACCCGTGGCGGTTCTCGTTCGACCCGGGCACCGGCGACCTGTGGATCGGCGACGTCGGGCAGAACCGCTACGAGGAGGTCGACCACCTACGAGCCGGGACGCGGCCCGGCGCGAACCTGGGGTGGAACGCCTACGAGGGCCGAGCGGTCTACCAGCGCCAGCCGATCGACCGCTCGCGCCTGGTGTGGCCGGTCGCCGTCTACCCGCACAGCGAGGGCTGCTCGATCACCGGCGGCTACGTCGACCGCGGCAGCGAGGTGCCGGCGCTGCACGGCCGCTACGTCTACGGCGACTTCTGCAGCGGCCGGATCTGGTCGCTCCCGGCAGGCGGTGGCAGGCCACAGCTGCTGGCGCTGCCAAGGCTGGAGGGCCTGTCCTCGTTCGGCCTGGGGGCGCGCGGCGAGCTGTACGCAACCACGCTGGGCGGGCGCGTCCTGGGCTTCGCCACGACCGCCTAGGCTACCGCCGTGCCCCCGCCCACCACTCCCAGCGAGCCACGCCTGCCGGCATCGCTGGAGGTGCTGTCGGCCGACGATCCAGGCCTGCGAGCGCGACAGGAGCTGGCCGGCGTCGAGCTGCACGGGCCCGGCTGGGCCGGTCTCGACGCCTCCGGGTTGCGGATCGACGAAACGCGGCTTTGCAGTTGCGACCTCAGCGGCGCCTCGCTGGCCGACCTGGAACTGACCGACGCGGTGCTCGACGAGCCGAACCTCGCGAACGCGGTGATCCGAGGCGGGTCGCTGACGCGGGTGCTGGTGTCGGGCGGCCGCCTGACCGGCACCCAGTGGGCCGAGACCCGGATCCACGACACCGTCTGGCGCAACGCCGCCGCCGACCTGTCGGCGTTTCGCCTGTCCGAGCTGGTGCGGGTCACGTTCGACTCGTGCAACCTGCGGGAGGCCGACTTCACCGGGGCGAGCGGCAGCTGGGTGCGGTTCCATGACTGCGACCTGACCGGGGCCGTGTTCTCGAAGGCCCGCTTCGCGAACTCCGAGCTGCGGCGCTGCCGGCTCGAGGCGGTCGAGGGCCTTGCGGGTTTGGCGGGCACGTCGATGGAGTTCGACGCGGTGCTGGGGCTGGCCCCGCAGCTGGCGGACGCGCTCGGCATCCACCTGCTGGATTGAGCTACACCAAGGACGCCAGCCACCCGCGCACCGCCGCGAGCCTGCCGGGCGGCCGCCGCTTCAGCTGCGGCGGCCCTGCCGCCCGGCGTACATCGGCCGCCACACGGGCGGCATGGTCAAACGATCACCAATGGGAGCTGACCTGGGGCGGGTAGAAGTGATCCATCCCGGAATCGTACTGCCAGAGAACCTGCGGGCCCGGTCGGCATGTGACCGCCGCCGGGGCCCGCAGGTGTTTGTGTCAGGCGGCCAGGCCCGCGTCGTCGCCGCCGATCAGGCGGGCGAGCTTCGCGCGCAGGCGGTCGGCCTCGCGGACGTGGGCTTCGACCTCCTCGGCCGAGGCGCCGCGCTGCTCGAGCAGACCGCCGACCAGCACCAGGCCGCGAAGCCGCAGCAGCATGTCGTCGATGGTTCCGTCGAGCAGGGCGTTCTGCTGCCCGTGAAGGCCGGGGGTTTGCGTCATCATCATCAGGCAGCCTCCTCGAGGCGAGCTGTGGACGGGGAAGTGAGCGGCTCGACCACCGCGCCCTCGGGGCGGGGCCGAAGCATCACGGCGGAGATCACGGCGCCGAGCACCGCCGCGCCGGCCAGGACGGCGAACCCGACCTGGAAGCCGCGGGTGAGGCCACCGTCAACTGCTGCCACGCGTGCCAGGCCGGTTGCGCCGGCGCCCGTCGACGCGTATGACGCGGCGATCGTGGTCACCGCCGCCAGGCCGACGGCGCCGCCCACCTGGCGGGTGGTGTTGATCAGGCCGGAGGCAATGCCCGCGTCCGCGCGGTGCACACCGGCCAGCCCGGCGATCGTCACCGGCACGAACGAGAGCGCCAGGCCGACGCCGCTGATCAGGAAGGCCGGGAACAGGTCCCAGAAGTAGTGACCCGAAACCGGCAGCTGCGTGAACCACGTGAGCGCGACGGCGTCCAGCGTGAGGCCGGTGGCAAGCACCGAGCGCACGCCCAGCCGCGTGACCAGCGTCTGCGCCACATTGGAGAACACGATGATCGTGAACGTGACGGCGGCGAACCCGACGCCCGTCTCGATCGCGGAGTAGCCCAGCACCTGCTGCATGTACAGCGTCAGCAGGAAGAACTCCGAGAACGCGATCGCGCCGATCACCGCGGCCGTCGCGTTCGCAGCCGAGAGCATCCGGTTTCGGAATATCTGCATCGGCAGCAGCGGCGCCGGCGAGCGCAGCTCGATGGCGACGAAGGTGGCGAGCAGCAACAGCGATGCGCCCAGCAGCGAGACCGTGGCGACGCTGCCCCAGCCCTCCTGGGTGGCCCGCGTCATGGCGTACACGAGCAGCATCACGCCTGCCGTGACGGAGGCGGCGCCGGCCACGTCGAAGTGGCGGTGCCCCTGGCCGCGGCTCTCAGCCAGCACCAGCGGCGCGGCCGCGATCACGGCGATCCCGACCGGCACGTTGATGAAGAACACCCACGACCAGTTCAGGTACGAGGTGAGGAAGCCGCCCAGCAGCACGCCCGCTGCTCCGCCTGAGCCGGACGCTGCGCCCCAGATGCCCAGCGCACGGTTGCGCTCGGCGCCCTCGGCGAATGTGGTCATCAGGATCGAGAGGCCGGCCGGCGCGAACAGCGCCCCGCCCAGCCCCTGCAGCGCGCGGAACGCGATCAGCGACCCCTCCGACCAGGACAGGCCGCACAGCAGCGAGCTGATCGAGAACACCGCCAGGCCGATCATGAACACACGCCGGCGGCCGAACACGTCGGCCAGCCGCCCGCCCAGCAGGAGCACGCCGCCGAACAGGATCGCGTAGGCGCTGATCACCCACTGCAGGTTCCCCTCCGCGAAGTGCAGGTCGCCCTTGATCGCGGGTAGCGCGACGTTCACGATGGCGATGTCGAGCACGACCATGAACTGCGCCGCCACGATCACCGCCAGGGCAAGCCCCTTGCGACGCGGCGGGCTTCCGATAATCGATGACTGCAGCATTCATTGACTCCTAAAATCGTTGATGGTTGCTACGATAGCACATATCGACTATCGGATGCGCTACACTTCGGTCGTGATGAATGTGACCGACACCCAAAGCCTTCCCGCACGGGAGCTGCCGGGGCCGCCCAAGGAGCTGCTGTCGAGCGACGTGTTCCTGCTCAAGCGGCTCGGGTTCGCGGCCAAGGACAGCTCCCACGCGGCGTTCGAGGGCACCGGCCTCTCGGCGTTTCACTTCGCGGTGCTGGCGCTGCTGGAGGAGGACCCGCGCGAGACGCAAGCGATGATCGCCGACGCGCTCGGCTACGACCGCAGCCACATCGTGCGGCTGCTGGACGAGCTCGAGGAGCGGGAGTTGGTGATGCGCAAGCGCGATCCCGACGACCGCCGCCGCCACGTGGTCAAGCTGACGCCGGACGGCCGGACGATGCTGCGCCGGCTGCGGGCGATCGTGCAGCGGCTGGAGGACGACTTCTTCTCGCCGCTCAACGCAGAGCAGCGCAAGACGCTGCACACGCTGCTGGCCACGCTGGCCAGCCACCACGATCCACGCTGTGCGCTCCGCGACCCGGCGCCTCCGCCGCAGGGCTAGCACCAACCCGCTGTGCTCTCGAGCGACGGCCTTGCGCTCCTGCACGACTCGATGGCGGCGCACGTCGCGGCCGGCCGTCTGCCGGGACTGCTCACGCTCGTCGCCCACGGCGATCAGCTGCACGTCGACACAATCGGCTCTCCGTCGTTCGGCAGCGACGCGCCGCTGCGACGCGACGCGATCTTCCGGATCGCCTCGCTGACCAAGCCGATCACCGCGGCGGCGACGCTGTCGCTGGTCGACGAGGGCCTGCTGCGGCTGGAGCAGCCGGTCGACGAGCTGCTGCCTGAGCTCGCCAACCGCCGCGTGCTGCGCGCGCTCGACGCCGAGCTGGACGACACCGTGCCCGCCCATCGGGAGATCACGGTCGAGGATCTGCTCAGCTTCCGGCTCGGCTTCGGATCGGTGATGGCGCCGCCCGGCAGCTATCCGATCCAGCGGGCGGAGGCAGCGCTGGGCCTGCACAGCATCGGCGGGCCGCCCTGGCCGCCCGGCGCGCACGATCCCGACACCTGGATGGCGGCGCTCGGGTCGCTGCCGCTGATGTACCAGCCGGGCGAGCAGTGGCTGTACAACACGTCCGCCCAGGTGCTGGGCGTGCTGCTGGCGCGGGCCGGCGGCCGCGATCTGGAATCGGTGCTGCGGGAGCGCATCCTCGATCCGCTGGGAATGGCCGACACCGGTTTCACGGTGCCTGCGGAGCAGCTGGACCGGCTCACCACCGCCTACCGGCCGGATCCCGAGACCGGACAGCTGCGGGTGCTGGACGAACCCGCCGACAGCTGGTGGGCCAGTCCCACCTGCTTCCCGGACGCGAGCGGCTGGCTGGTGTCCACCGTCGACGACTACTGGTCGTTCGTCTCGATGCTGCTGGCCGGCGGCGCCGGCCCGAGCGGGCCCGTGCTCGCGGCGGAGACGGTCGCGCTGATGACGACCGACCGCCTGACCCCGGACCAGCGGCGGGCCTCGGCGCTGTTCCTGGGCGAGCACGGCGGCTGGGGCCTGGGCCTGGCGGTGCCGGCCGCCCGTGTCGCCCCCCAGCCGCTTCCGTGCGGGATCGGCTGGACCGGCGGCACCGGCACCGCCTGGCGGTCGAGCACCCGAAGCGGCGTCACGGGGATCCTGTTCGGCCAGCGCGGCCTCACGTCACCCGTGCCCGAGCCGCTGGCTGTGGATTTCTGGGCCGGGGTCAACGCGGCCACCGCGGCCGCCTGACCCCGGCCGTTCTACGCGGCCTCGGCGTGGCGAGGGCGTTCGGCAGGCATCGCGCTGTCGGCACCGCGCGGTCGCTGCTGCTCGATGCCGCACCCGCCCAGCGACCCCAGAACGGCGCCCAGCGCGGCCAGGCAGACCGCCATCGTCGCCGTGGCAGCCGCCGGGAGATACGCGGCGGCGACCAGCGTGGGGATGTTCAGGGTCAGCGCGCCTGCTATGGCATGTCGGTATATCACGTTCTGCTCCTTGGTCGGTGGTCTGCGCACAGTCAACCCGGCCGCGTTGAAAGCCCGGTTGGCGCCGCCTGTGAGATCGCTGAGCACCGTGGCGATTCGACTCTGAGCGAACTCACAACCCGCCCTCACCGGCCCGACAGGCCGGAGGGCAACGCTCCTGACACCCCGCCGAACCGGAGCGGGACGATGAAAGGAGGACGACATGATCGCGAACACGGCACGCACATGGGTCGTGACCGGCGCGCTGGCGCTGGGAGCGGTGGTCGGCGCGGCCGGCATCGCAAACGCGGCAACCGGCAGTTCCGGGTCGACCAATCAGGCGACCCCGACGTTCGCCGCAAACGGCCCGTCCGGGCCGCCGGCAGGGGCGGGCAACCCGGCCACAATCAGCCACGGGCCGGGCGAGACGCTGCTGAGCGGCTCGGACGCGTCCAGTGCGAAAGCGGCGGCGCTTGCCGCCGTGCCCGGCGCCAAGGTGATCCGCGTCGAGACCGACTCCGCCGGAGCGGCCTACGAGGCACACCTGCAGAAGTCCGACGGCAGCTACGTGACGGTGAAGCTGGACAAGAGCTTCCACGTCACGGCAACGCAGTCGGGATTCGGCGGCGGGCCCCCGCAGTAGCGCGGTTCACGAGGCGGCACCCGGCCCTGGTCACGGCCTCGGCCGGGCGCCGCCTCTGCGGTCTAGGAGAACGTGCGACGGGCGACCACGATGCGTGGATCGGCCTTGGCGGCGATGATGTCGGCGACCACGTTGGAGATGATCACCGCCGTGGCCACGACGGTCACCACGCCCACGATCACGGGCAGGTCGAGCCCGACGAAGCCGACCTGCGCCTGCAGCGCCTGGGTGCCTATGCCCGGCAGCGCGAACGCCGCCTCGATGTAGATCGCCGCCATCAGCGAGGTGCTGACGTCGATCGCGAGCATGGTTGCGAGCGTCGGTATCAGCAGTGGCAACACGTGCACGCGCAGCACCCTGGCCTCGGACGCGCCCTTGGCGCGGGCGGCAACCACGTGCGGCTCGGTCAGCAAGCCCAGCACCTGCGTGCGGATCACGCGGGCGTAGAGCGGCAGCAGGAACAGCATGAACGTGATCCAGGGCAGCGCCAGGTGCGCCGCCCAGGCGTGCGCGCCGCACGACCCCTGCCCCGTCAGCGGGCAGTACCCGCTGGTCGGCGCCAGCGGGATCGTGTACACGAACACGGACTGCAGGATCAAGCCGACCACCAGCGGGTGCAGGGCGACGCCGCACATGATCAGCGCGTTCAGCGTGCGGTCAAACAGCGTGTGCGGCCGCAGCGCCGAGCCGACCCCGATCAGCAGGGCGGTGACGACCAGCAGTACGGCGCCGCCGATCACGATCGACGCGGTCACAGGCAGCGCCGCGCGGATGATGCTCGAGACGGGGGTGCCGGAGGCGTAGGAGGTGCCGAGGTTTCCCTGCAGCATGCCCTGAACGAAGTGCAGGTACTGGATGTAGATCGGGCGATCGACGCCGAGTGCGTGGTCGGCGGCCTTCAGCTGGGCCGGCGTCGTGCGCAGGCCGGTGAGGTAGATGCCGGGGTCGGCCGGTACGGTGGCGAACACCAGGTAGGTGATCAGCGTCAGCGCGAAGATCATCAGCAGGCCGGTCAGGATCCTGCGGACGATGTAGCCGGCCACCGGTCAGACGCCCGTCGGGTCGAGGGCCTTGCGGATCTGCTCGCCGAACAGCGCCGCCGCGCCGGCCGTCAGCAGCACGGCCAGGCTGGGGACGACCACCAGCCTGCTGGTGAGTGAGATGCTCTCCCCGGAGGCGAGCGCGGTCAGCCAGCCGATCTGCGACGCCAGCATGCCGCCCCAGCTGGCGGTGTTGGGGTCGATGCCGACGCCCAGCATCGAGAACGACGCCTCCAGCAGCATCGTGGTCGCGAACATGATCGTGGCTGGCGGGATCAGGATCGGGATCAGGTGCGGGAAGATGTGCGTGCGCAGGATCCGGCGGCGGCCGCTGCCGATCATCCTGGCCGCCTCCACGAACGGGCGCTCGCGCAGCTCCAGCACTTGCACCCGTACCAGCCGTGCGGGATAGGGCCAGATGAATACGCCGAGGAAGACCGCCAGCGACAACACCCCCGGCTCCACCAGCCCGTTCAGCGTGTAGCGGCTGTAGCGGTCGGACACCGTCGCTCCCAGCGCGATCGCCATCAGCAGCACCGGGAAGGCCAGGGCGAAGTTGGTCACCCACGCGATGACACCGTCCACGCGGCCGCCGAGGTACCCGGCCAGGGTGCCAAGCGCCGATCCGATCGTGACGCCGATCAGCGTCGCTCCCAGGGCGACCTCGATCGTCGCCCGCCCGCCGTAGAGCAGGCGAAGGAACTCATCGCGGCCGACCGTGCCGTCCGCGCCCAGCACCATCAGGGTCGTGCCGGTCACGTGCTCGCCGGTGTAGTTGGCGTTCGGCACCCGCGTCCACAGGCCAACCGGCCTGAAGTCGTGGACGGCATTCGAAAAGATGGTGTCGGGGCCGTGCCCGAGCGCAGCGGCCAGCAGCGGCGCGCCGACGAAGCAGGCGAAGAACACGATCACCAGCAGTGACCCGCTTGCCACCGCGAGCGGGTCGTGGCGCAGCCGGCCCCAGGCCAGCCGCCAGTACCCCCTCCCCGCCAACCGATCGTTCGCCACTCCGTGCTAGGACGCTCGCGGCCGCGCCCGGTTAGGAAACCCCCTAGCTGACGCCCGAATAGACCAGGATCTTCTTGCTGTTGTCGCTGGCGTACATCCGCCCGGCGCTGTCGAACTCGACGAAGTTGACACCCCTCGGCAGCCCGCTCACCACGACGCTGCACGCGTTCGTGGCCGGGATCAGCTTCATGATCCGGCTGTGCCCGACGTCGCCGATGTAGTAGGCGCCCGCGTGGTAGGTGATGCCCCAGGGCTGGCTGAGGCCGCAGCTGGTGATGGGGGTGGCCGTGCCCCCGCCCGGGTGGCCCGGGCTGCCCAGGTTCAGGTTCCACTTCGTGATCCGGTTGGCGCCGGTCTCGGCCACGTACACGATTGCGGGATTCGAGGGATCGACGGCGACGCCGCGCGGGCCCTTCATGGTCGTGCAGCCGGTGTCGCCGACCACCGCCTCCAGCGCGGACGTGCCGAGCCCGACCGTCAGTAGCTTGGCCTCATCGAACACCTGCAACCGGCACCCCGCGTAGTCGGTGGCGTAAACGCGGCCGCCCTGCACGCGCAGGCCCTGCACGCCGCCCGAGAACTGGCCGGGTGACTTGCCCTGTGACCCGAACCGATGCACGAACTGGGCCGGCTGGCTGGTGCTGGTGCCGCCGGGCGTCCAGGCCTGCACGTCGTTGTTGTTGTCGCCGATCCAGACCCTGCCGTCGCCGAACGTGAGTGCGCGCGGATAGCCGACGCCCTCGGTATTGGTGCCGGCGCTCGATCGGCCCGCGAACTGGAGCTCCCAGGCCGGGCAGCTGGAGACGCCCGCGCATGTGCTGGCCGTGTTGAACTTCTGCACGCGCTGCTCGAACGTGTCAACCACGAACAGCGAGTCGTCGGCCGGGTTGATCGCGATGCCGTTCTGCTGGTTGAAGCCGCCCCGCGGCGGCGGCTGCGTCGACCCCAGATCGCACGTACCGCTCAGCGACCAGGAGCACGGCCGCGCGCTGAGCGACACCGGCTGGCCGGACGAAGCGTACTTGTAGACCCGGTAGCCGGGATCCTTGCCCGCGCACGCCGGCCCGTTGTAAGCGGGGCAGCCCCAGGTGTCGCCAACGTAGACGTTGCCGCTGCCGTCAACAGCCGGGAAGCGGATCGAGTCGAAGGCCGGCCCGGACGACCCGCCGCCGGTGTGGCCCCAGGAACGAATCAGAGCGCGCCTCGACTCCGAGTACTGATAGACGGTGTTCTTGATGGCGGACACCACGTAGATCGACCCGCCGCCCATGTCCAGGCCGCGCGGATCGTTCATGGCGCTGTTGGTGGCCAGCTTCCTGACGAGCGCGCCGGAGCGGTTGAACTGGTAGATCGACCGCGTGTTGTGCTCGACCACGAAGATGCCGTTGCGATCGCCGGCGATGCCACGCGGGATCGGCGTGAAGCCGCCCGGCCAGTGGAACGAGCCGACGTAGGCGCCGGTCGTGTGGTTGAAGATGTAGACCTGCCGGCACCGCGGATCCGAGACGTACAACTGGCTCGAGACGGGGTCGGCGAAGATGTGGGTGGGGATGGTCATCGCCCCGTTGCCGCACCCGACCGGGTACGCTTGGCCGCCGGTGCCGTGGCCGTTCTTGCCGATGCTGCGAATGAACGTGCCGGTGTGCGAGAACTCGACGATGCGCGAGTTGCCCTGGTCGGCAACCCACAGCGGGGCGGCCGATGGATTGCCTATCTGGTCGGCCTCGACGTCGTACGGCGCGCCGATGCCGCTGCCGGTGCCGAGCGGATCGGGCTTGGAGACGGTGCCGATGTAGACGCCGGCGGTGGTATAGCGCTTCACCCGGTAGTTCCAGTAGTCGGATACCAGGATGGTGTTGTCGGACTTGTCCCAGTCCATGCCGTAGGCGTAGAGGCCGGCAGGGCCCGGGAAGCCGAACGACTTGACCAGCGATGCGGCCGATGCGCTGGACGGAGCGATCACAGCGATGGCGGCGAGCGCGCCCACGACTCCGAGCAGGCGCAGCCTCCGTCCCCAGTGGGTATGGGTAATCAGCTGCATATGCCCCCTCCTCAACCGAAAAGCTCAGACCCCGCCACGTGCGAGTGACAAAGCACGGACCCGCCAACTCGCGGGTTGACTGTACCAGCCAACACCGGGTCTTCCAACCCCGCGAGGCTGGTAGGTTCGCGCCGGTTCCGGGTATCGGCGACTCACCGAAACGAAGGATGGATGTCCCATGAGCAGCTACACCAAGGCCAACCTCAGGCAGGTCGAGGACCAGGCGCCCAACTTCGGAATGCCCGCCGAGATGCAGGCGCGCTTTGCGCGCAGGCCGTTGGAGGGCAAGTCGCTGGGCCTGAGCCTCTTCACGCTGGCGCCCAGCTTCCGGATCCCGTTCGCGCACAAGCACGCGCACCAGGAGGAGGTCTACGTGGTGGTGCGCGGCTCCGCCCGGGTCAAGGTCGAGGACGAGATCGTGGAGCTGGGGCAGTGGGATGCGATCCGGATCGATGAGGACACGATGCGCGCGGTCGAGGCCGGCCCGGAGGGAGTCGAGTACCTCGCGTTCGGCGCCGGCGACGATCCCCGCGACGCCGACATGGAGCAGGGGTGGTGGAGCGACTGAGCACGGCGGTCATACGGTTTGACCGCACAGGGACTCTTTGACTAGAGTCAAACAATGGACGCCGAGACGGTCGCGAGCGTGCGCCGCTTCAACCGCACCGTCACGGAGCGGGTGGGCGCCCTGGACGAGAGCTACCTCGGCCGCGGCCGGGCGTTGGGCGAGACGCGCCTGCTGTGGGAGATCGGCAGCGACGGCGTCGACGTCCGCGACCTGCGCCGGCGGCTGGGCCTCGATGCCGGCTACGCCAGCCGGCTGCTGCGCTCGCTGGTGTCGGAACGGCTGGTCGTGGTCGAGCCCGGCAGCCCCGACCGCCGCGTGCGCCGAGCCCGTCTGACGGCGGAGGGCCGGGCGGAACGCGCGGAGCTCGACCGCCTGTCGGACGCTCTGGCCGCGTCGATGCTGGAGCCGCTCGAGCAGTCGCAGCGGGCACGGCTGGTGGCGGCGATGGACGAGGTCGAGCGGCTGATGCGTGCCTCGCTGGTCACGATCACCGTCGCCGACCCGGCCGGCGCCGACGCGCGCTGGTGCATCGAGCAGTACTTCGCCGAGCTGGGCGAGCGGTTCGAGGACGGCTTCGATCCGGCCATCAGCATCGCCGCCCCGATCGACGAGCTGAAGCCGCCCACCGGGCTGCTGCTGGTGGCACACCTGCGTCAGCGGCCGGTCGGCTGCGGGGCGCTCAAGATCCGCCCGGGCCGGCCCGTCGAGCTGAAGCGGATGTGGGTGGCACCCGACGTGCGCGGCCTCGGCCTGGGCCGCAGGCTGCTGCGGGAGCTGGAGCTGCACGCGGCGTCGGCCGGCGCCGCCACCGTCCGGCTGGAGACGAACCGGTCGCTGACGGAGGCGATCGCCCTCTACCGCAAGCACGGCTACCGGGAGGTGGAAGCGTTCAACTCGGAGGCCTACGCGCATCACTGGTTCGAGAAGCGGCTCTGACGCTACACCGCCCTAGAGGGCCGGAATCACCTGCTCGGCCACGTGCCGGAAGGTGCTGTCCTCCAGCTCGGGGTCGGGCCAGAAGATGCAGATCGAGTCGAGGCCGCCGTCCAACCAGCGCCGCATCTTCACAACCACCTCCGCCGGCGTGCCCACCAGCGTCAGGTCCTCCAGCCACTCGTCCGGCATCTCGTCGGCGACGGCCTCGGCCCCGTGGCGCTCGATCAGCGCGGCCAGCTGATCGGAGATGCCGTACGCGTCGGTCATCGTGTTCACCCCGAACTCCCCCAGGAACGAGCCCAGAATCGGCCGCGCAGCCGCCCGTGCGCGATCGCCGTCGGGGTCGACGCAGGTGAGCGCGACGGTCGCGTAGGCCATCGCGTCCAGCGGACGGCCGGCCTTCGCCAGCCCCTTCTCGACCCGCTCGCGGCCGAACCTGAAGTACTCGACGCCGGCCGATGCCGCGAACAGCGTGGTGTCGGCAAGCTCCCCTGCCAGGCTCAGCAGCATCGGGCCGCTCACCCCCATCGCGATCGGCACGTGCTGGGTGGCCGGGTGCGTGATGCCGATCTGATCGAGCGAGAAGTGCTTGCCCTCGACGCTGATCGTCTCCCCGGCCAGCAGCCGCCTGACCGAGGACACGCTCTCACGCAGGGCGGCGACCGGCTTTGCGGGCATGATCCCCATCTGCCGCAGCCAGTCGGGCAGGCCCAGACCGATGCCGGGACGAAACCGTCCCGGAAACGCGCGGCTGATGCCGGCGATCTCCATCGCCAGCACCGCCGGGTGGCGTACCAGCCCGGACACGATGCTCGTCCCGACCGGCACCGATTCGGTCGCCTGCAGCGCCAGCGTCGCACCCACCAGCGCCGGCACGTAGAAGTAGTCCTCGGGGATCATGATGTGCGAGTAGCCGAGCCCCTCCAGCCATCGCGCCTTCTCCCCGATCTGCTCGGGCGGCACCATGTCGCCCATCGAGACGCCGACGGGATGGGCGTAGCGTGCGCTCACCCGTCGCCGCCCGCAGCCAGCAGCGCGGCGCCGTCGACGCGGTTGCGCTCGGTCGCCAGACGCATCAGCGTGGCATGCGTCCCCTCCTGGCCGGCGGCCTCGTATGCGTCGGGCTGGAGCTGGATGTAGCTGCCGTCGGACTGCAGCTCCCAGGCGTTTCGCCGGTCGGCCAGGCAGATCTCGAGGATCTCCCACAGCCGCGCGCGCAGGCGCGGCTTGGTGATCGGAACGGCCGCCTCGACCCGCTCGGAGAGGTTGCGGGTCATCCAGTCGGCGGAGCCGATCAGGAACGTCCCCTCCAGCGGATCCTGGGAGCCACTCGCGAAGTGGAAGATCCGCGAGTGCTCGAGGAAGCGCCCGATCACCGACCGGATGCGCAGGTTCTCGGTCAGCCCCGGCACCCCCGGCGCCAGGCAGCACAGCCCACGCACGATCAGGTCGACGGGCACCCCCGCCCCGGAGGCGCGGGACAGCAGGGCGCACATCTCGGGATCCTCGAGCTGGTTCATCTTGCAGACGATCCGGGCCGGCCGGCCCGCCTCGTGGTTCGCGATCTCGGCCTCGAGCAGCTCCACGAACCGCGCCCGCATGTGCAGCGGCGCGACCAGCAGCTCCGAGAACGACGGTGTCCGCGAACGCCCGGTCAGGTAGTGGAACAGCGAGACCACGTCGCCGGTGATGACCGCGTCGGCCGTGAGCAGGCCGACGTCCTCGTACAGCTTTGCGGTGCGGGTGTGGTAGTTGCCCGTGCCGATGTGGGCGTAGCTGCGGATCACGCCGTCTTCATTGCGGACAACGAGCGCCACCTTGCTGTGTGTCTTGAGGCCGGTCACCCCGAACATGACGTGTGCTCCGACGCGCTCCAGCTCCCGCGACCAGTGCAGGTTGCGCTCCTCGTCGAAGCGGGCGTTCAGCTCGATCACGCAGGCCACCTGCTTGCCGGCCTCTGCCGCCGCGATCAGCGAGCGCACGAAGGGGGTGTCGTCGCCAACCCTGTAGACGGTCATCTTGATGGACAACGTCTGCGGATCGTCGGCCGCCTCGCGGATGAACCGCTCAACGCTCGCATAGAAGCTCTCGTAGGGGTGGTGCAGCAGGATGTCGGCGCTGCGGATCGCGGAGAAGATGTCGGAGTCCGGGGCGGCCTCCAGCACCCGCGGGGCGAGCGGCGTCCAGGGCCGGTCACGCAGCTCGGCGACGTCCAGGCCGGCGATCTCGAACAGAGTCGTGTAGTCGAGCAGGGCGCTCATCTCGTAGACCGCGTCCGGCCCCAGGGCGAAGCGGTCGACCAGCTCGGCCACCATCGCGGCGTCGGCGTCGGGCTGCACCTCGAGCCGGACGACCGGCTCGAAACGGCGCTGGCGCAACTCCTCCTCGACCATCGCCCGCTTGCTGAGCCCGTCGTTCTCGTCGAGCTCGACGTCGGCGTCGCGGCAGACGCGGAACAGGCTGGCGCTGGCCACGAGCATTCCCGGGAACAGCCGCTCGGCGTTGGCACGGATCACCTGGTCGAGGCCGACGAACACCCACTCCGACGAGCCGGCTGCACTCAGCCGCAGCCACTGGGGCAGGTCGGTGGGCAGCTTCAGGCGCACCAGCACCGCCTCGCCGGTGACTGGATCCTCGAGCTGGAACGCCCAGGAGGTCGACAGGTTCGAGACGTACGGGAACGGGTGCGCAGCGTCCAGGCTGAGCGGCGTCAGCACCGGCGAGATGTCGCGTTCGAAGACGGCGGAGGCCTCGTCGCGCTGGGCCGCGTCGAGGTCGTCCCATCCGACCAGACGGATGCCGTGCTCGGCCAGCCGCGGGCGCAGCACCTGCGTGTAACAGCCGGCCTGCTCGTCCAGCATCGACGTCACCATCGCGCGGATCTGCGCGGCCAGCTCGCGCTGAGCGGGCGCGGCCAGGCCGGTCGGGTCTGCCAGTCGCGACATCCGCTTCATGAAAAACTCGTCGAGGTTCGCGCTGAAGATGGCCAGGAACTTGACCCGCTCGAGCAGCGGCGTGCGCTCGTCCAGCGCCTCGTGCAGAACCCGCCGGTTGAACTCGAGCCAGCTGATGTCGCGATCGATCCAGGCGCCGCTCAGATCACCGGCCTGGCCGGCGGTGGGGGACGACTCACCGACCGCCACGGCCAGCTCCCGGTCTGGTCGGGCACCACATGGGCGAGAACCACCGGTACATCGATGGCAATCTAGTGGAATCGCGCGCGGCGATCTGATCTAGAGAGCGTCGCTGGCGATGCGGCTGTCCCAGATGGCGCCCAGCGGCTGCGGCAGATGACAGACGGCGATGATCCTGCCCCGCTCCTCGTTGTCCAGCTTGTAGGCGTTCTCGATCGTTGCCAGCCGGCGATAGCTGGTGCACATCCCACGCAGCGTGCCGGGGTCGAACCCGACGGTCAGCACCGTCCGCTGTAGAAGCCGTGCGGGCCGCCAGTACTGCCAGCTGAGGTGGCCCGAGAGCGGCTGCGGCAGGCCTAGCGATGGGCCGAACCGAGCGAGGGCACCGGCCTCGCCGTAGTTCTCGGCCAGGATCGCCGCATGCGCGCGCTCGGCCGCAGGCAGCGACCGCCACGCTCGCGCGGTCTGCGCGACCATCTCCGGCCAGCCGATCTCATCCTTGAAGAAGGACACGTTCCAGATGCCGGAGTCGATCATGCCCGTCGTCGACCGGATCGGCACCACCACCTGCGCGGCGACGGCGATCACCACCAGCTGGACAGCGACCAGAACGCCCAGGACGGCGCGACGCCGCCAGCGGGCCGCCGGCCGCCACCGCTCCAGCGCCACCGCGCCGGCCGCGACGCACACGATCATCGCCGGCAGCGGGTAGTAGCCGCGGCCCTGCTCGAGCCCGAACCCGACCACCACGAACAGCGCCGCCCACGTGAACGCGCGCAAGGCCGGCCGCCGCCACATCCAGACACCGCCGATCACGGCCAGCGCCGTGCAGGCCGCCAGGAACACGACCGCGTCGGCCACGTACGCGGGCGGCGGCGTGTCGGCCGCCGTCTGTGCGCGCTGGCTGTGCGCGAAGGCGGCGCTGGGCCAGCCGTTGTGGATCTCCCAGGCGATGTTCGGCAGCAACAGGACGAAGGCGATCCCGCCGGCAATCCACGGGCCGCGCGTCCTCAGCACCCGCCGCTGCGGCGTCAGCGCAAGCCCCGCCACCAGCGCCAGCAGCATGGTCACGATCGTGTACTTGGCCTCGAGGCCGACGCCGGCCATCACGCCGACCGCAGGCCACAGCCGCGGCATCGGCCGCGTGACTGCGACCAGCACCAGGTAGAGCGTCGCGGTCTCGGCGCCGAGATCGAGCCAGGTGGGATGGAAGATGCTGGCTGCTCCCAGCGCGATCGGCGCCGTCGCCCAGGCCAGGGCCGCGACCGCCTGCGCACGCAGGCTGCCACCCAGCTCGCGCGCGCTCAGGGCGACGAAGGCGACGCTTGTCAGCCCGATCACCATCGTCGTCAGCCGCAGCGCGTCCAGCGACGTCCCGAACACGACCACCACTGCCCGCCCGACCAGGGCGGTCAGCGGCGGGAAGTCGACGTACCCGAACGCGAGGTGGTGCGACGCCTCCAGGAAGTAGAGCTCGTCGCGATCCCATCCGTAGCGGCCCAGGAATGCCAGCCCGGCCAGGGCCGGCACCAGCGCCGCCGGCAGCGACACCGCCAGCGTCGAGCGCACGGTCGTGCGCGGCCCGGCGACGTCGGGCGACTCGGCGGCGGCGATCGCGGTCGCGGTCATCGGCGTGGCGGAGACTACTCCCGCTCGCACACTACTCTGCGTTGGTTCCACAACGCAGGAGGCATCGAATGGCCGGTTACACGGTCGTCAACATGAACGACCTCGAGGACTCCGCCGCAGGGCGCGACGGCGTCGAGGCGCGCTTCGGCCGCAAGCACCTCGACTCCGAGCATCTCGGTGTCAGCGTGTTTCGCTACGGGCCGGGCCACCGAAACACGCTCGGCCACCGGCACCGCGAGCAGGAGGAGGCATACCTCGTCACCTCTGGCTCCGGGCGGATCAAGCTCGGCGACGACATCATCGACCTCAAGCCCTGGGACCTGGTACGGATCGCGCCGTCCACGGTGCGCGCGCTGGAGGCGGGACCGGATGGGCTCGAGGTGGTCGCGATCGGATCCGATCGTCCCGAGGGCGGCGACGGCGAGACCGTCAAGGACTGGTGGACGGACTGATGCGATGACCGCGGGCGAGGTGGTGCTGCCCTCCGGCGGGCAGTTCGAGATCGCGCTCGGCGATCAGCGCGTGGTCGTTGTCGAGGTCGGCGGCGGGCTGCGTTCCTACACCGTCGGCGACGCGGACGTGCTGGACGGCTATCCGGTCGACGGCACGTGCACGTCCGGCCGCGGCCAGGTGCTGATCCCGTGGCCGAACCGGATCGAGGACGGGCGCTACGACTTCGACGGGGTCGCCCATTCGCTGCCCCTGGACGAGGTGCCGAACCGAAACGCGATCCACGGACTCGTCCGCTGGGCCGCCTGGACAGCTGCGGAGCATGAGCCCCACCGGGTGGTGATGGCGCACGTCGTGCATCCGCAGCCGGGGTACCCGTTCTCGCTGTCGCTGTCGATCGAGTATTCGCTCTCGGACGCGGGTCTGACGGTGCGCACGAGCGCCACCAACGCCGGCGATCGCGACTGCCCGTACGGCTGCGGCGCCCACCCCTACCTGACGGCAGGCACGGGAGTCGTGGACACGCTGGAGCTGCGGATTCCGGCGGGTACGGTGCTGCGGTCCGACGAGCGCAGCCTGCCGACCGGCTCGGAGCCGGTCACGGGCACCGACTACGACTTCCGCACGGGCCGGACGATCGGCGGCCTCGTGCTCGACAACGCGTTCACCGACCTCGATCGTGACGGTGACGGAGCGGCCCGCGTCGAGCTGTGGGATCCGGCGTCGGGCGCCGCGCGAACGCTGTGGATGGACGAGGCGTACCCGTGGGTGATGGTATTCAGCGGCGACCCGCTGCCGGATGTCGCCCGCCGGGCACTCGCGGTCGAGCCGATGTCGTGCCCGCCCAACGCGTTTCGCAGCGGCCAGAACCTGGTGCGGCTGGCGCCCGGCGAGTCGCACACCGCGACCTGGGGCATCTCCGTCTAGCGCCACGTGACCCGGATGCGGCACGCCCGTCACGCCTGT
>Ga0075425_100000042_pt1 | contig 122150 bp, 88 predicted proteins | sample SoiMethybrSBSTD4_FD_75300 | JGI IMG/M metagenome (GOLD analysis project Ga0075425, IMG submission 75300) | Bulk soil microbial communities from a Populus tree surrounding site in Tennessee, USA - Soil MetaG P. TD hybrid SBSTD4 | ecosystem: Environmental > Terrestrial > Soil > Tree plantation...
AACTACGAGCTTTGCTTCACATGCCACCAGCCCGATCTCGCAAAAGTGGAGCGGACGGCGACCGTGACCGGCTTCCGCGACGGCGATCAAAATCTCCATTTCCTTCACGTGAACCGGACGGAAAAGGGGCGGACCTGCCGTGCGTGCCACGAGGCGCACTCGAGCACGGTGCCCAAGCACCTGCGCGAAACGGTGCCGTTCGGCGACTGGCAGATGCCGGTCGGCTACACGCAGACCGCCGACGGCGGGCGCTGCGCGCCGGGGTGCCACCTGCCGAAGACCTACAGCCGTGCGCTCACGCGTACCGGCACGGCTGGAGGGAAATGACGTGGCATCTCGAATGACGCGCGCCGCGCTCCTCGCGATCGCCATCGCCGCGCGCACCGCCGGCGCCGACGAGCGGCCGCCGGTCGGCGGGCCCGCGCCGATGCTCGTGCTGCGCGACCTCGCGGGCCAGCCGCGATCGCTCGGCGATCTCAAGGGCAAGCGCGGCCTCGTGATTCTCTTCTGGGCGGGCTGGAGCGATCGCTCGGTGGAGGAGCTGAAGCGGCTCGACGCCGCGTCGGCCGACCTCGCCGCGCACGGCGTGACCATCGCGGCCGTCAACGTCGACCGCGTGTCGCTCGACGAGGGCGACGCAAAGGAGCTGCGCGATCTGCTGAATCGCCTGCACCTGCACGTGCCGGTCCTGGTCGATCGCGGCCTCGAGCTGTTCCACGCCTACGCCGTCGTCACGGTGCCGTCGACCGCGGTGGTCGACGAGCGCGGACGCCTCGCCTACTTCCTCTACGGCTACTCGCACGAGCAGCGGGAAGCGCTGTTCGATGCGATCGATGCGACCGCCGGGATCGTACGGCAGCACGCCGCCCCGTCGGCGAGCGCCGCCGTCGTCCCGGCGGCGCTCCGGCGGCTGCAGCTCGGGCGCCTTCAGCTGCAGCAGGGCCACGCCGACGCCGCGCGCAGCAGCTTCGAGCTCGCGTCGCAGGCCGACGCGCGCTTCGCCGATCCGCTCGTCGAGCTCGCCGCGCTCGCGATCGACGCGTCGGATCGGGCGGCGGCGCGCGAGCTGCTCGATCGCGCGGCCGCGATCGATTCGCGCAGCGCCGCGGTGCGGCGCGAGCGTGCGCGCCTCTCGGCGATTGACGCGCCGCCCGCGCGTCAACTCGCGCCGGAGGCGCAGGACGCGCTGGCCGATCTCGCGCGCCGCGACGATGCGGCGGCGGCGGGCTATCTGGGGTACCTGCTGTGGGCCGCGGGCGACGCCGCGCAGGCCGAGCGCGCGTTCGAGCGCGCGCAGGCGATTAGCGACGTCGATCCGCGCGCGTGCATTGCCGGGGAACACGCGGGCGCGGAGGCGGCGCGGTCCGCGATGACGCGCTATCGGAGGCAGGTCGCCGCGCCGGGCCGGTGATGGCCCGCGCGCTGCGAGTGGTGCTCGTCATGACAGCTCTCTGTGCCAGAACGCTCGGTGCCGCGGCGGCGGAGCATCCGCCGGTGACGGGGATGGCGAAGGCCGACTGCGCCGGCTGCCACGACACGGTGACGTCGCGGAAGGTGCTGCACGGGCCCGTCGGCGCCGGCGACTGCGCGGCCTGCCACGTCGTCTCGAACGAGCCCGGCCGGCGGCGCATCGCGCTGAAGAACGCCGGCGCGAACGGCGACACGACGGTGCTCTGCGTGTCGTGCCACCAGGAGAACGGCGAGCGGCTGAAGCAGGCGCATCGCCATGCGCCCGTCGCGGCGGGGCGCTGCACCGCGTGCCACGACCCGCACGGCTCGCCGTTCAAGTTCCAGCTCGCCGAGGAAGGCAATCGCGCGTGCGTGCGATGCCACGAGGACATCGGGCAGGCGCTCACGCAGCCGCACGTCCACGCGCCGGCCGCCGCCGCCTGCAGCATCTGCCACGACGCGCATGCCGGATCGCATCCGGGGCAGATGAGGGCCGCCGCGAACGTCGTCTGCCTCGCGTGCCACCTGGAGAAGACGGGCGCGCAGCCTGCGGCGGATCCGCGCGCGCTGTTCGGCCGTATGCCGGCCGACGGCGATCGATTGATCACCGCCGCGCCGCTCGTCGCGCTCGACAAGTCGCTGCGCGCGGGGCACCCGACGATTGGGCATCCGGTGGACGGGCGCCGCGATCCCGCCGAGCCGTCGCGCGACCTGCGGTGCACGAGCTGCCACAACCCGCACGGCGCGGCGGGCGCGAAGCTGCTGCGCTTCGGCGCGAAGGGCACGAGCCCGCTGTGCGTCCGCTGCCACAAGTTCTGAAGTCGAGGGACGAATGATCCGACGCGCGTTTCCTGCAGTGGCGTTGATGGCGGCGGCAGTCGCCGGCGTCGGCCGCGCGACCGTGTCCGCCGCGGACAAGAAGAAGCCGGCGCCGCCGGCGGCGCTCGTCTGGCCGCTGCCGCCCGAGACGCCGCGGATTCGCTACGTCACCGCGTATCACGGGATCACCGACTTCAAGAAGGCGGGCGGCGGCTGGAAGTCGCTGCTGATCGGCCCCGACACCGACAAGCCGTCGACGCAGCTGATGAAGCCGTACGGCATCGCCGTCGCGCGCGACGGCCGCGTGTTCGTCACCGACACCGCGGCGCGGCGCGTCTTCGTGTTCGACGCGCACGCCAAGACGGTGTCGTTCATCGGCGAAAAAGGGCCGATCAAAATCGTGAAGCCGATCGGGGTCGCGATCGACGCCGCCGACACGGTATTCGTGGCCGACGCGACGCTCAAGCGCGTCGTCGGATACCGGCCGGACGGCACGGTCGCGATCGCGATCGGCCACGAGGGCGAGCTCGAGAACCCGTCGGGCCTCGCGATCGATCGCGCGCGTGGGCTGCTCTACGTCGCGGACGCGAAGAAGCACCAGGTGCTCTGCTACTCGTCGGCCGACGGCGCGTTCGTCCGCGCGATCGGCAAGCGCGGCACCGAGAACGGCGAGTTCAACTTCCCCACGAACCTCTCGGTGGATCGCGGCGGCCGGCTGTATGTGACCGACACGCTGAACTTCCGCGTGCAGATCTTCGACGAGGCCGGCGCGTTCGTGGCGGCCATCGGCACGCAGGGCGACGGCCCCGGCCATCTGAACCGCGCGAAGGGCGTCGGCGTCGACAGCGAAGGGCACGTCTACATCGCCGACACGTCGTTCAACAACTTCCAGATCTTCGACGCCGACGGCAGCATCCTGCTCTTCGTCGGAACGACCGGCGAAGGGCCGGGCGAGTTCCTGCTGCCGGCCGGCCTCTTCGTCGACGACGAGGATCGGATCTACGTCGCCGATCAGGGCAACGCGCGCGTGCAGGTGTTCCAGCGGGTGCGCACGGAGCAGGCGAGCAATCCGAAATCCGGCAATCCGCAATCCAATCCGCAATCGGGCAATCCGCAATCCGCAATCAATCCGCAATCCGCGGTCCGCAATCCGCAATCGGAAGATCCCCAGCGTAAAAGGAGGAGACAGTGAGGAGCAGATTACTCGGCGCTGCGCTGATCGTGCTGGCGGGCGCGGCGGCGGCATCGGCGCAGACGCAGATCGCCGGCGGCCCGCACGACTTCAGCGCGGGCTCGGCGATCCGCAACACCGACGCGACGATCAACGGACAGACGTGCGTGTTCTGCCACACGCCGCACATGGGCAGCGTCTCGGTGCCCCTGTGGAACCGCAGCGGCTCGACGGCCACCTATCAGGTGTACGCGAGCTCGACGCTCGACACGGCCGCGCCGACGAGCGCTGCGATCCAGAGCAGCGTCTCGGGCGCGTGCCTCAGCTGCCACGACGGCAGCATCGCGATCGACGTGCTGACCAACCTGAACGGCGTCGCGAAGGTGGCGAGCACGGCGTTCACGCGGCAGGCGACGGCGAAGGCGACCTACGGCAACAGCGGCACCGGCACGGGCAACATCCTCGCCGGCGGCACGCCGTTCCTCGGCACCGACCTGCGCAACGACCACCCGATCACGATCATCTACGAGACGGCGCGGGCGGCGACGCCGACCGAGTTCAACACGCAGACGATCACCGGCACGAAGATCACGGTCGGCACGGTCGGACCGCTGCCGCTCTACGGCTCGTCGACGGCGACCGCGACGGTCGAGTGCGCGAGCTGCCACAACCCGCACAGCAACGCGCAGGGATCGTTCCTGCGGAAGTCGAACGCGGGCAGCGCGATCTGCCTGACGTGCCACATCAAGTGACACGTCGGTTCTTCACCGAGGCGGCGGCGATGTTGATCATCATGATCCCCATCGTCGCCGTCAACGTCGTCGCCGCGCAGCTCGCGCCGGTCGCGTCGCACGCGACCGCGCCGGGCCGCGCGCGCGCCGGCGACGTCGAGGCGGTCGTCAACGACACGCCGATCCGCACGAGCGACGTCGACGCGGCGATGAACACCATCGTCCCGTTGACGTCGTACCACCAGGCCGTGAAGCCGGAGAAGCTGGCCGAGCTGCGCGGCAAGGCGCTCGACGGCCTGATCGACGAAGAGCTGCGCTACCAGGAGGCAGTGCGGCTGAAGGTGCACGTCCCCGAGGCCGAGGTCGAGCAGGCGCTCGCGCGCGCGAAGAGCGGGTATCGCGACGAGCAGGAGTTCGAGCGCGCGCGGCGCGCCTCGGGCGCGACGATGCCGCAGATCCGGTCGAGCATCCTGCGCGCGCTGATGATGCAGCGCGTCTACGAAGACAGCGTCGGCGCGCGCTGCCGCGCGACCGAGGCGGACGCAGCGGCCTTTTACCACGACAACACCGCGCGCTTCGTCCTGCCGGAGCAGATGCGCGTGTCGCTCATCACCGTCGGCGTCGAGGCGTCGGCGCCGCAGCAGGAGTGGGAGCGCGCGCGGCAGAAGGCGCGCGACCTCGCGCAGCGGATCGCCGGCGGCGCCGCGTTCGACGCCGTCGCGCGACAGTACTCCACCGACGAGAGCAAATCGCGGGGCGGCGATCTCGGGTTCGTCCACCGCGGGCAGCTCATCGAGGAGTTCGAGCGCGCGCTGAAGGACGTGAAGCCGGGGCATGTGACCGCCGTCGTGCAGACGATCTTCGGCTTCCATCTGCTGCGGCTGGCGGAGGTGCGCCCGCCCGCGCAGAAGTCGTTCGCCGACGTGAAGGCGACGATCGTCCGCGATCTCACCGAGACGCGCTGCACGCAGGCGGCCGACGCCTGGGCGAAGAGCCTGCGCGCGCGCGCGCGCGTCGTCCTCGTGGACGCCGGCGCGGGCGCGCTGCGAGCGGCAGCGGCGCCGGGAAAATGAGGCGCGCGGCGCTGGTCCTCCTGGTGCTGGCATCGCCCGCCGGCGCCGCCGCGCAGTCGTTGAACGGCAACGCCGACTGGGGCTACTCGCACTCCGGCTACCGCACGGGCACGTCGGTCACCGAGGACGGCGCGTTCACGCAGGCGTACACGCTCGGCTACGCGTCGACGCTGTGGGATCCACGCTTCGCAATCTACTCGGGCGAGCTCACGTTCAACCGCAATGCGCTCATGTTCGGATCCGAAGAGAGCAAATCGGCGCAGACCGGCTTCAACGCCACGGCGAGCCTGTTCTCGATGCGGCCGTTCCGGCTGTCGCTGCACGCGAACCGCTCCGTCGGCGGCGAGTCGGCGAACTATCCCGAGTCGAGCCTGATGCGCGAAGGGCTGACGCTGACGCCCGGCGTCACGCCGGAGCTGCAAACGGGACGCTCGGAGTACGGCGCGAGCTGGGTGATCGTGTCGCCGTCGCTGCCGCGCGTGGAGTTCAGCTATCAGCAGGGATCGGCGCGCGTCTCCGCCGGGCCGCTCGAGGCCGTGCAGACGCAGCGCTCGGTCCACGCGCTGATCTCCCGCGACGGGCCGCATTTGAGCAACACGCTGCGCTACCAGCATCAGTCCGCCGACAACGACATCTCGGACGCGTTCGAGCAGCGGTACGACGACCTCGGGTACGAGCTGGTCGCGAAGGCCAGCGACCACACGCGCGCCGACGTCCGCGCCGGGCGCCGCATGACGTTGTCGCGATTCGAGGTGCCCGCCGCTGCGGCGGCGGGCGGTGATCTCTATCGCCCGCCGCCGAGCGGCGACGTCGAGTTGTATTACGGCTCGGCGACGCTCACGCATCAGCCGAGGACCTGGTTCGCCGCGGATGCGAATCTCGGCTACAACAGCGAGCGGTCCGCGGCGGCTGGCACCGGCGCGCTGCTGGGGACGACGACGGCGCGCGCGCTGCCGTTCAAGGGGCTCACGCTCCGGGGCAGCACGACGTACGGGCAGCGCCGGCAGGACCTCGGCGGCGCGCGGATCGCCGCGCTGACGCGCGCCGTCGGCGCCGGGATCGACTACGCGCTCCGCGTGCGCGCCGTCCATGCGGGCGGGTCGTACGAAGCGGAGCGCGCGTGGAATCGCACCGAGACGTCCGCCGACAGCCGCGCGCAGTCCTGGCGCGGACGCGTCGACGCCGGCGTCGATCTCTTCGGCGTCGCGCAGCTCAGCGCCGGATACGACCGCGACCGCGCGTCCGATCCGTTGCTCACGCTCGGCAACCAGTGGCAGGACCGGATGCACGCCAGCGCGCGATCCGTCTTCACGTCGCGTGTGACCGTCGACGCCACCTACGAGCACGCGGTGATCGATCGCGGCGTGGTGCCGCAGGTGTTTCGCATGCGCTACACACAGATGATGACGACGACCACGATCCAGTTCGCCCGCGAGCGGCGCGCCGGCTTCACGGCCGGCGAGTTCCTGAACAGCGCGTTCGGCGCGGACGAATGGCACCGTTATATCGGCCTCACCTACGCGGGGAAGCTGGCCGGCGCGCTGCGCCTGTCGGTGACCGCCCGCCGAGAGCGCACGATGTCGGATCTCGCGCATCTCGATCAGGACGGCTACTACACGATGGGATCGCTCGACTATCGCCTTCGCCTCTTCACCTTCGCGCTCGAGCACCGCTACACCGATCTTGCGCTGACGACCGGCACGCAGAACGAACCGCTCGTGTTCACCGGCAATCAGGTCGTGTTCCGCATCGGGCGGAAATTCGGGATGGCACGATGACGCGCCGCGCGATCGCGGCGTTGTGCGTCGCGGCGGCGGCGACCGCCGGCGCATCGGCGCAGGCCAGCGGGCAGGCGCCGCGGTCGGTCGATCGCGTCTGGCCGGATCCGCCGGCGCAGGCGCGGATCCGGTACGTCACGTCGCTCGTGCCGCGCAGCGCGCGCCGCCGATCGGTCTTGAGAAAACTGTGGGATGCCGTCTCCGGCGGCGCCGACGCGCCGGTGATGAAGCAGCCGTACGGCATCGCCATCGGCGCCGGGCGCGTGTACGTCGCCGATCCCCAGGGCCACGCGGTGCACGTCTACGACGTCCGCGACGGCGGCTACTCGAAGATCGACGTCGAGAGCGAATCGCTCATCGGCATCGCAGCGATGGGCGGCCGGTTGTTTCTCACCGACTCGGTCGGCGATCGCGTCGTCTGCCTGAATCCGTCCGGCAAACGCCTGTGGACCGTCGGCGCGGAGGCGGGCCTGCTCCGCCCCACCGGCATCGTCGCCGCCGACGATCGGCTGTTCGTCGTCGACACGCTGGCGCACAACGTCGTCGCGATCGGCGTGGACGGCCGCATCCTCGAGCGGTTCGGATCGCGCGGCGCGGAGCCGGGACAGTTCAACTACCCGACGAGCATCGCGCGCGATCGCGCCGGGCGGCTCTACGTCGTCGACTCGATGAACTTCCGCGTGCAGTCGTTCACGCCGCAGGGGCGATTCGTCACCGCATTCGGCCAGGCCGGCGACGGGTCGGGCGATTTCAGCCGGCCGAAAGGCGTCGCGCTCGACAGCAGCGGCCACGTGTACGTCGTCGACGGGCTGCAGGACGTCGTGCAGATCTTCGACGCGAACGGACGTTTTCTGCTCGCGTTCGGCCAGCCGGGACACGACGACGGCGAATTCTGGCTCGCGAGCGGGATCGCGATCGTCGACGACCGGATCTACGTCGCCGATTCGTCGAACGGCCGCGTGCAGGTGTTCGACTACCTCAAGGCCGAGCCGTGAGCGCGCGCGCCCCGCTGACGATCGTGCTCGCGGCCGCGGCCGCCCTCGCGGCGCTGTCCTCGACGGCGCGCGCGCAGGTGCCCGTGTCCTCGCCGACCAACAAGCACAACCTGTCGGTCTCGGGCACGGGCATCATCCGGTCCACGGGCACGACCGAGATCTGCATCTTCTGCCATGCGCCGCACAACGCCGACCCGGCGCCGCCGCTGTGGAATCAGATGCAGTCCGGTACGAACTACACGCCGTATTCCAGCACGACGATGGCGGCGCGGCCCGGCGCGCCGACCGGATCCGCGAAGCTGTGTCTGAGCTGCCACGACGGCACCGTCGCGATCGGCGCGACGATCTCGAGGGGGCAGCAGGCGATGATGGGCGTCGACCCGGCGGGCCACATGACCGGCGCATCGGTGATCGGATCGAATCTCTCCGACGACCATCCTGTCTCGTTCGCGCCGGTCACCGGACCGCAGATCGTGAACCCGCCCGCGGGCGATCCGGTGAAGCTCGACGCGCACGGCGAGCTGCAGTGCCGGTCGTGCCACGATCCGCACAAGCAGGAAGTGGACGGCGTCGTGAAGAAATTCCTCGTGAAGCAGAACACCGGATCGGCGCTCTGCCTGACGTGCCACCAGAAGTCGTTCTGGTCCACGACGCCGGCCTCGCACCGGACGTCGACGCGCTCGTTCACGGCCGCGCAGGGCGCGCACACCGGCTACACGACCGTGGCCGACAACGGCTGCGAGAGCTGCCACAAGCCGCACAGCGGGGGGACGGCCGCGCGGATGCTGAAGAGCGTCGAAGAGAAGACGTGCGAGACGTGCCACGGGCCGAGCGGCGTGGCCACGTCGAACATCGCCGCGGAGTTCAACAAGACCTACAAGCACCCGACCTACACGCTGACGCCGTCGGTGCACGACGCGTCGGAGTCGCCGACCGGCACGATCCGCCTGCCCGAGGCGACGGCGACGACGCCGCGGCACGCGGAGTGCGCCGACTGCCATAACCCGCACGCGAGCCAGGCGGCGGCGACCGCCGCGCCGAAAGCGTCAGGGCGCAATGCCGGCGCGTGGGGCGTGGACGTCAACGGCGTGCGCGTGGATCCGACCGGCACGCCGCCGTCGGTGAACGAGTACGAGATCTGCTTCAAGTGCCACAGCGATTCCGCGAACAAACCGCAGCCGACGTCGCCCGATCCGCCGTACACGGTGCGCCTCGCGCGGCAGTTCAACAAGCGGCTGCAGTTCAACCTGACCAACCCGTCGTATCACCCGGTGGAAGGGCCGGGCCGCGGCACGTTCGTGCCGAGCCTGCTCGCGCCGTGGACGACGAGCAGCGTCCTGTTCTGCACCGACTGCCACAACAACGACACCGGTCCGAAGGCGCCGACGCCGGGCACCGGTCCGGCCGGACCCCACGGGTCGAACTACAAGCACCTGCTCGTCGCGCGGTACGACATGGACAACACATCGCAGTCCGAATCGGCGACGGCGTACGCGCTCTGCTACAAGTGCCACAGCCGGACGAGCATCCTCGGCAACCAGTCCTTCACGCAGCACAACCGCCATCTCACGAACGCGTCGGCGCCCTGCTCGGTCTGCCACGATCCGCACGGCATCGACGCGGCGCAGGGCAACACGACGAACAACGCGCACCTGATCAACTTCGACACGCGCGCCGTTTCTCCCAACAGCAGCGGATTGCTGCGCTACGAATCGACCGGGCAGGGGCACGGGCGGTGCTACCTGTCGTGCCACGGAATGCAGCACAACCCGCTGACCTACTGAGCGCGCGAAATCAAGAATCAGTTCTTGATTATCCCGTTCACGATCCGCTCCGCCTCCGCTTGCGTGAAATCCCCGCTGATCACGCCCGTCGTGCCGATCGGCGCGCGAACGACCGGCGCCATCACGACGTTGCCGTCGATCAGGACGGCGACCGGCTTGCCGATGTGCGCGGCGGTGGCGTGGCGCATCTTCTCGGCGCCCTCGGGCGTCAAGTCGATTGCGATCCAGAAGGTCGACGCGCGCTCGCCGGGGACGACGCGACTTCCTGCGATGTCGTCGTTGGTGACGACGACCTCGCGGTGCAGATAGATCACGGTCGCTGGCGCGGCGACCGGCGCTTCGAGGAGATCGGCGGACGGCTGGAGCTCGGCGAGCCGCACTTCGAATCGAACAGCGGCGTGCAGCGTCGCGCCGCCGTGCGGCAACAGCTGCGGCGCGAGCGCGGCGAGGCCGACAGCCATTGCGGCCGCCGCGGCCATCAGCAGCGCGCGCCTGCGGCGGGATTGCACCGGGACGTCGCCCGCGCGCGCGGCCGCCGCGATCGCGCGGCGCACGCGATCGCGCTCCTCGTCCATGGGCGCCGGCTCGCGGCGGAGCGGATCGGCGTCGCGCAGCATGTCTTCCACTCGTTTCATCGCGGCTCCTCCATGTGCGGCGCGAGGACGCGCGCCAGATCGCGGCGGCCGGCCGCCAGATGCCAGCGGACGGTGACAGCGCTGATGCCGACGAGCGACGCGATCGCGGCGATCGTCAGCCCCTCGATTTCGTGCATGACGACGACGGCGCGGCGCCGCGGCGGCAGCGCGTCGAGCGCGCGCCACACGAGCTCGCGCGCAGCCGTGGCCGCTTCATGATCGCCGACGGCGCCGAGCGGCGGCCACGCCGCCTCGTCGTAACGCCGGCGCACGGCGGCTCGTCGCCACTCGTCGCGGCGGATGTTGATCAGCACGCGGACGAGCCACGCTTCCTCGCTCGCGTGCCCCTGCGGGACCGACTGCGGCGCGCGGGCCGCGCGCAGAAACGTGTCCTGCACGAGATCGCGCGCGGCGTCCGCGTCCGCCGCCAGCCGCCGCGCCAGGCGGTAGAGCCGGTCGTAGTGCGCGTCGAAGAGCGCGGCGAGCCGGTCCGCCGGATCGTCTGGCAGAGCGGCTGGAAGGACGGTGGCCATCGGCGCGCCGTTCATACCCGATCAAACGCGCGACGCGCCAGTTGTGTTGGGCGGCGGCAGGACGGACCGAAGGCGCCGGAACCCCGCCCGGCGCGCGTTCGTCCGACCCTGTATGTGCGTTTGGTGAGTATGGCACTCATGAGACGGCGATCGTCGGGAGAGGGTGAGGCGGGCCGTCCGGAAGCGCTGGGCGGCGGCGGCGCGCCCGACGGCCGGTGGGCCGACATGCAGCGCGCGCTCGCCCGCTGCCGTCAATCCCTCCACCTCTCGAGGCGACGCGCGCGCCGGCTCGGGCCGCCGCGCGGCCGCCACCGGTAACGAGGGGTCGGGGATCGTTTTCGAGCGCCCGCCGATTTCCACAGGGGGTCGGGGATCGTTTTCGAGCGACCGCGGATTTCCACAGGGGGTCGGGAATCGTTTTCCAGGACGCAGACCCTCGCATTTCCCAAGGAAAACTGGCGGCCACAACCGCTTCACGACGCTGCGACGATGTCTCGAGGCCGCCACGGTCCGCTGACACCGGGAACTCCAGTGGCGCGCGCGTGGTGAACCGCTCCCAGAGTTCGCGAATCCGCTCCGGTTTCACGCGAAAGCGTGTTTCAAAAAACCCTTCCCGACCCCCTATGGAAAACCGCCTCGTCTCGAAAACGGTTCCCGACCCCCTGTGGAAAACTCCTCGCCTGCCGTCAATCCCTCCACCTCTCGAGGCGACGCGCGCGCCGGCTGGGGCCGCCGCGCGGCCGCCACCGGTAACAGCCGGCGACGGCCGCTCTTGTTGCGACGTCGAACTCAGCGGTCCGTCGAATCGTCGTCGGCGGCGTCGTCAGGATCGTCGTCTTTGATCGGGCGGAGGACGTGCTTGAATGCCCATCTCGCGATGAGCCTCCCCTGCCGCCGCGCGTCGACGTCCGCGAATCGGAAATGGATCCCCTGCAACACGCGCACGTCGACGACGTCCTGCGCCACGTCGGAGAAGCGGTCGTAGATCCGCGTTTTCTGCACCGCGAGCGGGTAGGCGCTCGTAACGGTGAACGTCATGTGATCGGTGTGGAAGAAGAGCGCGAGCATCTTCGTCATCGCGCCCGTGATGTTGTTGGCACCCGACGTGTAGTCTGGATAGTTGGGCGTATTGATCAGCGGCTTCCAGTCGGGATCGCCGGCGGTGCCGGGGTTGCCGTCGTTGTCGCCTTCACGAACCGCGGTGATCGGCCGCCAGAAGTCGAAGAACCGCTTGCTGTCCCAGGCGGTGATCCCCGAATCGGCGCCGGCCATGAAAGCAAGCGCGAAGAGTCGCGCGGTGTCGCCCATGTTGTTCAGATGCGCCGCCGCCACGCCCCGCAGCGCCCGATTCCACAACAGCACGAAGTTGTCCGCGTAGAAGTATCCGAGATCCGTCTGCGCCGGCGTGCGCACGGTGCTCGTCAGCGAGCCGAACGCCTTCACTTCGTTGAAGGCTTTCGTGTATTCGCGGCTCGTCAACGGCGGCGGTCCCGGCGCGCGGAATTGCGTCGTGCTCGTGAGCGTGAACGGCAGGACGTTGGCGAGCCACGGCACCGCCATCGGCGCGAAGCTCGGCGGCGGCCCCGGCGGCGTTCCGGCCGGCGCGCCGGGCGGCAGATTGAACGAGGGCGTCGGACGCCACTCGCCCGCGTTGGTGCCGCCGGTGAACGGCGGAACGACCGCGAAGCGGCCGTCGTTCGCGCGCAGGTTCAGAATGGCCGCGGCCGTCTGCTGCCCGACGAGCACGCCGGGATCGTTGGAGGCAAGACCGTTGGCGGCCAGAAACGACGTGTACGCCGCGTCGATCGACGCGGCCTGTGCCGGGAACAGCGCGACGAGCGTATCGTGCGCGGCTTTCGCCACGGCCGCCGCCGGCGATCCCGACGCGTTGCCAACGGCGACGGCGTAGGGCTGGAAGCGCTGATCGAAGGCTTCGACCGCGTCGAAAATCGCGACGTGAACGATCGCGAAGTCGAACGAGGTCACCTGGCCCGGCCGTCCGGCCGCGATCGCATTGGCGACCGCCTGGCTCGTGACGGCGTTCCAGTCGAGCACCGGATCGGCCGCCGACGGCGCCGCCAGGCCTAGACATCCGCAGACGAGAATCCCCGTGAGTGTGTGGAAGCGTGTCATCGTCAGCCCTCCTTTGACGAGTGAGGCATTGGCGGACAACCCTGGAATTGGACCAATGGATCGCTGCCGGGCCGTGGACCGCTCGATTCGATTGGGGGGGAGGGGCGGACAATACGCCTTTCGTCGCGCTCACACAACGAAAAAGGGTGTCATCGACCGCTTGCTCCGCGATCGGGCGTGAAGCGTGGCCCACCATGAGCTTCCACAGGGGTCGGGAAGGGTTTTCGGCCTGCCCAAGATTTCCACAGGGGGTCGGGGATCGTTTCCAAGACCCAGATCTCTCGCGATCCCTGCGAAAACGGGCGTCCGGCGCGCCGCAGGCGCTCTCGGCAACGCCGCACGTCGTGGTGAGGCAGTACAACGATTGAACTCAGAAGGGCTGCCACGACGCGCGTGGTTGCCGGCGCTCACGATTCCTGCGGGGTTTCATACCGGAAAATGTGTCCAAAAACCCTTCCCGACCACCTGTGGAAAACTCCCGCCGGCAGAAAACCCTTCCCGACCCCCTGGTGGAAAACTCGCTCCGGGCGGAGGCGTATGATGCGCGCACGATGGGTCACGCCGCTCGCGTTGTCGCCGCGGTTCTCTGCACGCTCCCTTTCGCGCCGGCGGTCGCCGCTCAGGACCTCCCGCGCGGCACGATCATCGACGACGTGAAGTGCGCGGCGGAGCCGGCGCAAAGCTACGCGCTCTATCTGCCGTCGAATTACTCCCGCGACCGGGCGTGGAGCGTGCTGATCGCGTTCCACCCCGCCGCGCGCGGCCGCGCGATGGTCGAGAAATACCAGGCCGCCGCCGAACAGTACGGCTACATCGTCGCCGGCTCGAACACGTCGCGGAACGGACCGATCGCCGTGTCCGCGGCCAGCGTGCGCGCCATGTCCGGCGACCTCGGGCAGCGGTTCGCGATCGACGCCGCTCGCGTCTACCTCGCCGGGATGTCCGGCGGCGCGCGCGTCGCGATGCAGGTGGCGCTCGGCAGCGGCAACAACATCGCCGGCGTGATCGCGTCGAGCGCGGGTTATCCCGACAACAAGCCGCGGTCGTCGGTGCCGTTCGCCGTCTTCGGCACCGCGGGCACCGACGACTTCAACTACCTCGAGATGCGCCAGCTCGATCGCAAGCTGACCTCGCCGCACTCCCTCGCAATCTTCGCCGGCGGGCACACGCTGCCGCCCGACGCGGTCGCGCTCGACGCGATCGAGTGGATGGAGCTGCAGGCGATGAAAGCCGGCCGGCGGCCCAAGGACGATGCGCTCGCGGAGCGGCTGCTCGAGAAGCGGCGGCGGCGCATCGCGGAGTCGTCCGATCCCGCGGCGACGGTGCATCTGCTCGAGGCGCTCGTGCTGGACTTCAAGGGGCTGCGCGACGTCGAGCCCGAGGCGGCGCGCGCGAAAGAGCTGTCGCGCCAGCCCGATGTGAAGAAGGCGCTCGCGCGCGAGCGCGCCGCGGAGGACGCGGAGATCCGGGCGGCCGGCGAGATCTTCGATCTCGAGGCGGGGCTGCGGGACGAGAACCGCCACGACGAGAGCCTGATCCGGCTGCGCCAGCAGCTGCAGCGCTACGCGCAGGTGGCGAACGGATCGGCCGATTCACCGGAGCGGAGCCAGGCGCGCCGCATGCTGCGTCTGGTGGCCGGCGGCGCCGCCGAGCGCGTCGACGATCCCCTCTACTTAAAACTGCTGGAACAGGTCGCGCCGCGAGGGCGGTGAATGCGTGGCGGGGCTAGGGGCCAGGGGCTAGCTGCTAGCCCCAAGTCCCCAGCCCCTGCGTCGTCAGAACACGAACTTCAGACCGATCTGCACCTCGCGCATCGGCGTTCTGGTGCTGTTGATCGACCCGTACAGCGGGCTGCTCAACGTCGTATTCGGGTCGCTCCAGATCGGGTTGTTCAACGCGTTGAACGCCTCCAGCCGGAACTGCAGGTACTTCGCGCCGAACCGGAAGTTGCGGATGATCGACGCGTCCACCCTGAACACGCCCGGCCCGATGACCGTGTCGCGTCCCGCGTTGCCGAACGTGCCGGCGGCCTGCGTGACGTACGCATCGGTGTTGAACCACCGGGCGAGCGTCTGCTGATCGCCCGGCAGGTTCGGATCCTGCCCCGTCACGTTCGGACGATCCTGGCCGCCGCCGGTGTTCGATCGGTCGGTGCCGGTGAACACCGTTCTCGGGAACCCGCTCGACTTGGTGATGATCGTGCTGACCTGCCACCCGCCGAGGATTGCGCCGCCCATGCCGGTCTGCAGGAACGGCTTTCCCTCGCCGAACGGCAGCTCGTAGAGGATCGACGACACGAACCGATGGCGCACATCGAAGATCGACAAGCCCCACTCGCACTCGAGGCAGAAGCTGTTCTGCGGGAACAGCGTGTCGCCGCCAAGTGTTCGGATGCCGCTGCCGTTGTCCTCCGACTTCGAGAGCGTGTAGCCGGCGAGCACCGACAATCCCTGGTGCAGCCGGCGGGTCAGCTTGATCGCCATCGAGTTGTAATGGGCTTCAGCGACGTTGCCGATCTCCTGGACCTTCGTGAACTCCGGATACGGCTTGCGGCTCTGCACCGACCCGAGCACGCTGGGAATCGTTTCGTTCCAGTCGTACATCCGCTCGAGCCGGTAGCTGCGCGAGCCGAGGTAGCCGATCTCGAGCGCGGTCGACGCGTCGAGCTCGCGCTGCACGTTGAACAGGTACTGCAGCATGAACGGCGTCTTGCGGTTCGGATCGTTGCCCAGCACGTAGATGTTCGTCAGGCACACGAGCGGCGGCGCCACGCCGCAGTCGTTCGCGGCGCCGACGCCTCTGAACGGCGCGTCGAGCGTGAGATCCGGCGTCAGGAGCAGCGTGTTGTCGCGGCGCCGTCCCGACAGGTTGCGCGCCATGTCGAACCGCGGGTTGCCGGTGTCCTGCATGTAGAAGATGCCGGTGCCGGCGCGATACGACCACTTGTCGCTCGGATTCCACGCCCAGCCGACGCGCGGCGCGAAATTCTTCTTGTCGGAGAAGATGAGCCGGTCGCCGAGCCGGCCGTCGCGCGCCACCTGGATGTTCGGTGCGAAGCGCAGCGGCGTGTTCTCGTAGACGTCGCCGCTGCCGATGCGCACCATCACCGGGTGGCACGCGAGGTTCTGCACGTTGGGCGTCGTATCGTGGCACGGAAGCGACGCGTCCATCAGCGTCCCGTTCGCGTCGAACCACGGCGGCGTGAACTCGTACCGCAGGCCGAGATCGAACGTCATGTTCGATCGGACCTTCCACGTGTCGGCGAAATAGTACGCCTGGCTGAACGAGCGGAACTTCGTCACGGCGAGCGCGACGGCTGATTCGGTCTGTTGCGGGTAGCCGAGCAGGAAGTCGGCGAACGCGTACCCGGTCGCGATCGGCTGGAACGCGAAATTCCCGCGCGCGAACTGGTTGCCCACCTGGTTGTACATGTCGTAGCGCACCGTGCCGCCGATCTTCATCGCGTGGCGGCCGCGAATCCACGACACGTTGTCGCTGAATTCGAACGCGTGGTTCCGGTTCGTATACGGCCCTTCCGTGTCGTCGCCGAAGCCGCTGAAGCCGGTGATGCCGACATTCGGAATGCCCCAGGCCTCGGGCGGATTCAGCGAGATGCCCGGGATGTTCAGCTCCTTGATCACGTCGCGCTCGAAGGCGAGCTCGCGGCCGAACGTGTTGAAGAAGTAGTTGTAGCCGAACCGGAATTCGTTCACCAGCGTCGACGTGAGCGTCATCGTGTTGCCCAGCGCGATCTGGTGCACCCGCGTATCCAGCTTCGTGCCGTTCAACTTCAACGCCGGCTGGACCTGCCCCTCCTTGCCGTAGCTGTAGCGGCCCATCCACGACGACTTGGAGCTCTGCACCAGGTCCACGCGCTGCGTGTACTGATACTTGTCGATCACGCGATCCTGCAGCGAGAGATAGTTGTTCGTCAGCCCCGCGGCGCCGGTGTTCGGCTCCGGATAGAACTCGAGGAGCTTCTGCGAGATCGCGTTGAAGCGGCTCGAGGGAATGACGTTGCCGGGGAACGCCGCGCACGTGCGGCTCGTGCCGACCACCGTGCACTTCGTCGGATCGACGATGACGCCGGTCGGCTGCCCCGTCTGCGCGTTCAGTCCGCCGAGGTTCGCCAGCAGCGCCGAGAAGTCGCCGCCCCGCATCGCCGTCGACGGGACGCTGAAGAGATTCTGGAACTGCTTGCGATCGTTGTAGCCCTCGAAATTCGACATGAAGAACAGATGGTTCTTCCAGACCGGGCCGCCGGCCGTGTAGCCGTACTGATTCCACTTGAACGGCGCCTTGGGAGCGGCGGCCTGCGAGGCCGTGAAGGAGTACGGCCTCGCATCGAGCGCGTCGTTGCGGATGAATTCGAAGAGCGTTCCGTGCAGGTTGTTCGTGCCCGACTTGGTGACCACGTTCACCTGGCTCGCCTCGCGGCCGAACTCGGCCGAGTAGACGCCGGTCTGCACCTTGAATTCTTCGAGCGCGTCCACCGACGGCAGAAAGATATAGGTGTTGAAGTTGACGTCGGTGTTGTCGACGCCGTCCAGCGTGTAGTAGTTGAATTCGCGGCGCTGCCCCGAAATCGACAGCTGCTGGTTCGCGCGCGTCCCGCCCTGGCGGCTGCCCGCCTGCCCGGCATCGGCGAACTCGGCGCTCACGTTGGGGCTCAAGGCGACGAGTTGCAGATAGTTTCTGCCGTTCAGCGGCAGCTCGACGATGCGGCGGTTCTCGATGACCGTGCCGATCGTCGCGTTCGACGTCTCGACGAGCGGCGACACGCCGGTGACCGTCGCCATCTCCGAGATCGTGCCGAGCTCCAGCGCGAAGTTGACCTCCGCGGTCTGCTGCACCTGCAACTCGACGTCGCGGCTCGTCGTCTTGAAGCCGTCGAGCTCGATCTTGACGGTGTATGGACCTGGCGGCAGCGCCGGAATGTCGTAGATCCCGACTTCATTGCTCGTCGTCGTGCGCGTCGCGTTGGTCGCCTTGTTCACCACCGTCACGGTGGCGCCGGGCACCAGGGCGCCCGAGGAGTCTTTCACTTCACCGCTAATCGTTCCGAGCGTTTGCGCGAAACCCGGCGCGCAGACGACAAGCCACGTGAGAGCCACCAACAGGGTCCGGCGCATACAAAGGGCTCCTTTCGAGCAAGGGCCGAGGGTCTCGGATTAGAAAGCGCGCGCGCGGAATAACCGGAGCGTAAACGAAGCGGAAGGCTACGCCGGGCCCCAAGGCAAGTCAAGGCGAACACGGCGCAATTGCGAATGGTTTATCCAGTTCGGCGCGCGCGATACGGAAATATGAACCCTTGAAAGCGGCGGCGGTTCCGGGTTTGATCGTGCGCGGAAGGGGCACCGCCATGAAAGCCGCTTTCGCCTCGATTCTCCTGCTCGCGGCGGCCGCGCGGCCGCCGGCAGCCGCGCAAAATCGTGAATGGACGACCGCCGACGACCATCGGCAGATGATGGCGCAGCTCGGCATCAGGGCGCTGCGTCCCGGCCCGAGCGGCAACGAGCAGGCCCCCAATCACGCGAACTACGACGAAGCGCTCGCCAACCCGTTCCCGAACCTCCCCGATCCGCTGACGCTGGCCAACGGCCGGCGCGTCACGAGCGCGGCGATGTGGTTCGCCGAGCGGCGTCCGCAGATCGTCGAGGACTTCGAGCGCGAGGTCGTCGGCCGCGTGCCGACGCGCGTCCCGCCGGTGGCGTGGCGCGTCACGCAGACCGTGACAGCCGACGTCGCCGGACGTCCCGTCGTCGCCAGGCGCGTCGTCGGCCACGTGGACAACGCGGCGTATCCCGCCATCTCCGTCGACATGCAGCTGGTGCTCGTCACGCCGGAGGATGCTCGCGGACCGGTGCCCGTGATGATCATGTTTCGCGGCGGCGGGCTGCCGGGCGAGCCGGCGCCCGAGTCGCGCAGTGGAGCGGCGGCCGCGCCGACGGGCGGCGATCCGCCGGCCACAGAGCAGCTGATCGCCGACGGGTGGGGCTACGCGTTTCTCGAGCCGTCCACGATTCAAGCCGACAGCGGCGCCGGCCTGACGAAAGGCATCATCGGCCTCGTCAACAAGGGCGAGCCGCGCACGCCGGAGGACTGGGGCGCGTTGCGCGCGTGGGCGTGGGGCGCGAGCCGCGCGCTCGATTATCTCCACACCGATCGCACGGTCGATGCCGCGCGCGTCGGCATCGAGGGCGTGTCGCGCTTCGGCAAAGCGGCGCTCGTGGCGATGGCGTTCGACACGCGGTTCGCCGTCGTGCTCGTCGGCTCGTCGGGCGAGGGCGGCGCGAAGCTGCACCGCCGCAACTTCGGCGAGGCGGTCGAAAACCTCACGGGGCCCGGCGAGTATCACTGGATGGCGGGCAACTTCCTGAAGTACGGCGCGGCCGATGCGACCTTCGGCAGCAGGAACGCGGGCGATCTTCCGGTGGACGCGCACGAGCTGATCGCGTTGTGCGCGCCGCGGCCCACCTTCATCAGCTACGGCGTGCCGGAGAAAGGCGACGCGCGGTGGCTCGATCACCAGGGCAGCTACATGGCGGCGGTCGCCGCGGGGCCTGTGTTCCGGCTGCTCGGCGCGAAGGATCTCGGGGTCGCGGGCGACTATCACGTCGAGAAGATGCCGCCGGTGAACGTCGGGCTGCTCGGCGGCCGGCTCGCGTGGCGGCAGCACGACGGCGGGCATACGGATGGACCGAACTGGAAGCATTTCATTCCGTGGGCGGACGGGCAGGTCGGGCGGGCCGGGCGGGCCGGGTAGGTCAGGTGGGTCAGGTGGGGACGCAGAGGGCGCAGAGGACATTGGGAAGGTCGGGAAGGTCTTGCGCGATTCGCGTCGGCGTCCTCGCGATCGCGATCGCGGCGTCGGCGTGCGCGTCGCGCGCGCCGCGCGGGGCGGCGATCGGCGCCGCCGATTCGCCGTCGCCGCGTACGGATCAGAACTCGCTCGCCGCGCACGCGGAGCTCGTCGAGAAGGCGAAGAGCGGCCGCATCGACGTGTACTTCGTCGGCGATTCGATCACCCGCCGCTGGGGCGCGCTCGACTATCCGGACCTGCTCGCGAACTGGACGTCGAACTTCTACGGGTGGAACGCCGCGAACTTCGGCTGGGGCGGCGATCGCGTGCAGAACATCCTCTGGCGGCTGCAGCACGGCGAGCTCGACGGCGTGCAGCCGAGGGTGTTCGTCGTGCTCGCCGGCACCAACAACATCGGCGCGCGCCGCGGCGACGAGGGCGAGGCGGCGGAGATCGCGCGCGGCGTCAGGGCGGTCGTCGACGTCTGCCGGCGGAAGGCGCCGAAGGCGACCATCCTGCTGATGGCGATCTTTCCGCGCAACGACAACATGGCGTACGAGCCGGAGGTCGAGCGCATCAACGCGCTGCTGGCGCGCCTCGGCGACGGCCGGCGGATCCGGTTCGTCAGCATCAACGACCAGCTCGCCGCGAGCGACGGCCGGCTCTTCGACGGGATGATGGCCGACGGCCTTCATCCGACGGCGGCGGCGTATCAGATCTGGGCCGATGCGCTGAAGCCGATTCTCCGGGAGCTGCTCGGGGCGCCGGCGACTTTCGATCGCGCGCCGCCGCCGACCGGCGATCCGTCTGCCGTCAAGCGGTAGTGGGTCAGGTGGGTCGGTTGTCGCCGCTGTTCAGCGCTCGAGCCGCCGATCGAGCACCGGCTTCACGTCGACGATCGGCGTTCCGTCCAGCGCCTCGAGATCGCGGACGCGAAACGTGAGGCCGTCGACGGCGAGAATCGTGACGCGATGCAAGCCGATCGGGTTGGGCCGATCGGGCGAGCGCGTGTTGAAGACGCCCTGCAGCGCGTTCGCCGGGTTGCCGCGCGGCCGCACGATCTGCACGTCGCGCCTGGCGCGATCGAGCCACGTCAGCACGATCACCTCGTCTCCCGCGCGCAGGTCGCGAACGCCTTCGCTGAACCGCGGATCGAAGACGAGCGACGCCTCGGGCGATCCTTCGTTGCCCTGCCGTGGGGCCGAGGACCGGTCGACGAGCGGAGACCGGACCCACCCGATCGGCTCGAGCTCGTAGCGCGGGCCGCTCGCGCCGCTCATCGCGCCCCGGCGCGCGCGCGTTTGCGTGTGCGCCTGCGCGCCGGCGCCGCGCGTGGCCGCTTCTTCGCCCGCCGCGCCACGAGCGTATCTTGCAGAAGGTACGCCTCGCGCAGCCAGTCGGTGATCGGCGGCTCGACCTCGTCGCGGTGCGTGATGTGGATGATGTTCGCCCGTTTCGCCGCCGACGTGCGCTCGACGCGGCGGACCTGCGGCGCGCGCACGCCGCGGCCCAGGAAGATGCAGACCTGGAGATGGCTCCGGCGCGGGCGGACGAAGAAGTAGCACGAGGCGCGCGAGAACATGATCGCCGTGCCCGACGCGTAGATCCGCTGATCGCCGAGCTCGACGGCCGCCTCCCGCAGCCGCTCCCACGCGTCCTGCAGATCTTCGGAGAGATCCGCCGTCAGCGCCGCTTCAGTCGTCGTCCAGCAGTCGTGCGGCGCGCCTTCCTCGATCCACTGATGACAGTGATGGCACTCGCGTCCTGCCACGCGATCATTGTACGCTCCTGCGTCATGCGTGCAGTTCTGACCGCGCTGGTCGCCGCCGCGATCGTCCCGGCCCTAGCGGCGCAGCGGGTTTCCGACGAGCAGGCCGCGCTTGCCACAGTCACTACGTTCATCACCGCAAACGGACGCCAAACGTGCACGCTCGGTGATCGGACGCGACGCTACGCCTTCCGGCGCTGCGCGAACAGCCACTCTGGGAGCGCCGGTTCGGTGAACGCCCACTCCCACACGTTGTGATCGACGCCGGCGTATTCGGTATAGAGCGGACGACCGCCGGCTTTGCGCAACGCCGCGATGCGCTCGCGCGACACCGCCACGGGCACCGTCCGATCGGCGTCACCGTGGAAGCTCCACAGCGGTACGCGCGCCGCGCGCGCGACATCGTCGGGCGTGGCGCTGCCGCAGCAGACGGCGGCGGCGGCGAACACCTGCGGCCGATGCGCGATCAGATTCCAGACGCCGGCGCCGCCCATCGACTGGCCGGCGACGTAGATGCGGCGCTCGTCGATCGCGAACTCGCGGCCGACGGCGCGAACGATCTCGAGCGCGAGGCGCGCGCCGTCGCCGAAGCCCGGGACGACGCGCGCGGCGCCGTCCGCCGATGCCTGATACTTCGCCCAGCCGCGATCGGTCTGCGGCGCGACGATGCAGCAGGGATGCTGCGCCTGGTTCTCGGGGAGCGCCCAGACGAGCGTGCCGAAGATGTTGCCCAGGCCAAGCTGCTTCTCGTTGTCGGTGCCCACGCCGCCGCTGCCGTGCAGGTACAGGACGAGCGGCGCGTGGCGTGCAGCCGGCGGGAACACGCGATACGGCATCGTCCAGTCGCTCTTGTGCGTCCGCCGTTCGAACCGATCGGCCAGGCCTGCGATCTTGCTCTGGAAGGCATCGATCAGCGCGCGCCGCTCCGGCGACATCGGCTCGCCGGGCGCGAGCGCGGGCAGGAGCACGTCCGATGCGCCGGCGGTCCACGCAAGCATCGGCGTCGAGGCGATCGCGCGCAGCGCGTCCCGGCGCGTCATCATGGCGTGTGAATTCTCCTGCAATCGACCTGCCGGCAGGGCGAGGCTTTCAGCCGCGCCGCGGCGGCCCTGCAAGGGCCACCCTACCTCGATTCGGTTTCGAAGTCGGGAAGGCGGCGTCCGCGATCGAACATCGACCCGGGCTTGCGTGGCGCGACGCTTCAGGTTGTAATCGCGGCGCGCGGACGCGGCAATGTCCGCACGCCGTGCGAGGTCGCGATTGGTGCTGGAAACGGAGGGGCTTCATGCGTCCGCTCTTCGCGGGGATCCTTGTCCTGTCGACGCTGGCGGCTGCAGGTGCGCATTCCGCGACCCCGCGCGATTCGCAGTCGCCCGCCGGAAACGCCGCCGCCGCGCCGATCACGGTCCTGTCCTCGAACGGCTTCCAGGCCGTCATGGAGGATCTCGCGCCGCGATTCGAGCGCGCCAGGCACCGGACGCTCGCGGTCACGTACGACCTCGCCGCGACGCTCAAACAGAATATCGAGAGCGGCCGGCCGTTCGATCTGGCGATCCTGACGCCCGCCGCCATCGACGACCTGATCGCGTCGGGAAAGATCGCCGCCGCGTCGCGAACGACGCTCGCCCGCTCGGGCCTCGGGCTCGCCGTGCGCGCCGGCGCGCGAAAGCCGAACGTCTCCACGAGCGACGCGTTCAAGCGAACGCTTGCGGACGCAAACTCGATCGCGTACGTCAAGGAGGGCGCGAGCGGCGCTGCGTTCGCGGCGCTCGTCAAGCGGATCGGCATCGCCGACGCGCTCGAGCCAAAGACCCGCCTGAAGGCGACGCGCGACGAGGTGGGCGACGCCGTGCGAGGCGGCCAGGCGGAGCTCGGCGTGCTGCCGATCAGCGAGATCCTGCCGCTGCGCGGTGTCGAGCTCGGCGGGGCGTTTCCAGGCGAGCTTCAGACGTATATCGTCATGGTCGCGGGCGTCAGCGCGAAGACCGCTCGCGCGGGCGACGTCCGCGAGCTGATCGACTACCTGACGGCGGACGCGGCGCTGCCCACCATCAAAGCCAAGGGCATGGAGCGGCCGGCCGCCGCCAACCCGCCGCGATGACGATTCGCACCTACGTCGACCGTGCGACGATGAGCCTCGCCGCGGCGCAACGGGCGGCGCAGGCGATCCGGGACGCGGTCGGCGCGCGCGGCGCGGCGCGCATCGTCGTCGCGACCGGCGCCTCGCAGTTCGATTTTCTCGACGCGCTCACGCGGGCGCCTGGGATCGACTGGACGCGCGTCGAGATGTTCCATCTCGACGAGTACGTCGGCCTCCCCGCCAGCCACCCGGCGAGCTTCCGCAAGTACCTGCTCGAGCGGCTCGTCAACCCGACCGGTATTTCACGGTTTCACTTCCTCGATGCCGAGCGCGATGCCGACGGCGTTGCGGCGCGTGTGGGGCGCGAGCTCGCGCGCGCGCCTGTCGACGTCGCGTTCGTCGGCATCGGCGAGAACGGCCATCTCGCGTTCAACGATCCGCCGGCCGACTTCGAGACCGAACGGCCGTACCTCGTCGTCGCGCTCGACGAGGCGTGCCGGCGCCAGCAGGTCGGCGAAGGATGGTTCACCTCGATCGCCGACGTGCCGGCGCGCGCGGTGTCGATGTCGGTGCGCCAGATTCTGAAGGCGCGCGAGATCATCTGCGTCGTGCCCGATGCGCGGAAGGCCGAGGCCGTTCGCGCGTGCTTCGAGGGCGACGTGTCGCCGGCGGCGCCGGCGTCGATCCTGCGCACGCATCCGAACACGACCGTCTATCTCGATCGCGATTCGGCTGCGCTCCTGGCGCCGTCGACGCGCGGCGAGGTCCTCGCGGACGCCGCCGCATGCGACTGACGCTGCCGGGCCTCTTCGATCTCCAGGTGAACGGCTTCGCCGGGATCGATTTCAACGCCGCCGATCTCGCCGCCGACGGCCTCGCCGAAGCGATCGAGCGCATGCGCGCAACCGGCGTCACGCGCTGCCTCCCGACCTTGATCACCTCGTCGTTCGACCGCTTCGCGCGGAACGCGCGCATCCTCGCCGACGCGGTCGATCCGGCCGTCGCCGGCATCCACATGGAAGGGCCGTACGTGTCGCCGGCCGAGGGCGCGCGCGGCGCGCATCCGCTCGAGCACGTGGCGCCTGCCGACGTCGACGATTTCGAGCGGCGCCAGGACGCCGCGCGCGGCCGCATCGCGCTCGTCACGCTCGCGCCTGAAGCGCCCGGCGCGCTCGCGCTGATCGAGCATCTGGTCGCGCAGGGCGTGCGCGTCGCGATCGGCCACACGGCCGCGGCGCCGGACGCGCTCGGCGACGCCGTCTCCGCCGGCGCGACGCTCGCGACGCATCTGGGCAACGGCTGCGCGCAGATGCTGCCGCGCCACCCGAACGTGATCTGGGAGCTGCTGGCCGAAGATGCGCTCCACGCGAGCATGATCGCGGACGGCCATCATCTGCCGGCGTCCACGTTGAAGGCGATGATTCGCGCGAAAGGCATCGAGCGATCGATCCTCGTCACCGACGCGATGGCCGCCGCCGGATGCGATCGGCGCGCCGCCGCATCGCGCAGGCAGCGCTTCACCATCGGCGACGTCGAATGCGCTCTCGCCGACGACGGTCGCGTGTCGCTGCCGGGCACGCCGTACCTTGCCGGCTCCAGCCTGACGCTCGATCGCGCGATCGCGAACACCGTGCGCGCGACGGGTCTGCCCATCGAGGCGGTGATCCCGATGGCCTCGACGATTCCGGCCGCCTGCGTCGGCCTCGCGGCTGCGGGAACGATCACCGCGGAGTGGGATCGCGACTCCTTCGACCTCCGCATCTGCAGCGTGGCGCCGTGAGCCCGTCGTGATCACGAGGTTCGACTGGGCGGTGCTCGTCGCGTATCTCATCGCCATCACCGGCATCGGCCTGCTCGTCGGCCGCCGCGTGCGCCGCAGCCAGGAGTACTTCCTCGGCGGCCGCCGCTTCGGCCCCTGGGTGATGGTGAGCCAGAGCTTCAGCGTCGGCACGCACGCGGAGATGCCCGTCGCGCTCGCGGGCGCGGTCTACGGGATCGGCGCGTCGGCGATCTGGTACCAGTGGAAGAACCTGTTCATCACGCCGCTCTACTGGGTGATGGCGCCGGTGTTCCGCCGCGTGCGCCGCACGACGATGGCGGAGCTGATGGAGGATCGCTACGGTCCGTTCATGGGCGCGGTCTATATCGCGTTCGCCGTCTGCTTCTTCATCATCGAGACCGGCGGGCTGCTGAAAGGCGCCGGCAAGGTAATCAGCCAGGCCACCGGCGGCGCGGCCGGCGTGAACGAGATCGTCGCGGCGATGACGCTGATGTTCGTCCTCTACAGCTTCGTCGGCGGACTCGTCGCGTCGGCTTGGACCGATCTCTTCCAAGGAGTGCTCATCATCGTCCTGTCGTTCATGCTGATCCCGCTCGGCTGGCACGTCGTCGGCGGGCTGGCGGGGATGAAGGCGTCGCTCGCGCCGTTCCATTTCTCGCTCTCGACGCCGTCGGGCATCGGGCCGTGGGCGATCGCGATGCTCACGGTGAACGGCCTCGTCGGCATCATGGCGCAGCCGCACATGCTCGCGACCGTCGGCACGGGCCGCGACGAGCGCACGTGCCGCGTCGGCATGCTGTTCGGCAATTTCGTGAAACGCGTCTGCACCGTCGGGTGGATGTTCGTCGGCCTCATCGCCGCCGCGATGATCGTGCAGGGCGCGGACGGTCCGCTGGCCGATCCCGAGAACGCCTTCGGCTACGCGTGCCGCCGGCTGCTCGTGCCCGGCGCGCTCGGCCTCCTCATCGCTTCGATTCTGGCGGCGAGCATGTCGGCCTGCTCCGCGTACATGGTGGACGTCGGCGCGCTCTTCACCGAAGGCTTCTATCGGCCGCATGTCCGGTCGAGCGCCAGCGATCGCCACTACCTGTGGGCCGGACGGATCAGCGGCGCGGCGATCACGCTGCTCGGCGTGCTCTACGCGATGTTCCTGATCGAGAGCGTGCTCTACAGCTTCCTGCTCACCGAGACGCTGTCGACGTTTGTCGGCATCAGCCTGCTCGGCGGGATCGTGTGGCGGCGCGCGAACCGCTGGGGCGCGCTCGCGAGCCTCGTCGCCGCGCTCGCGACGAACTTCTTGTTGTATTACGCCGCGGGCGAGCGTCTCGACCGGTGGGATCCGAACGTGTTCCTCGCGGCGCTCGCCGCCGGCATCGCGGCGCTCGTCGTCGTCAGCCTGGCGACGGCGCCGGAATCGGCGGCGCGCCTCGCGTCGCTGTTCGAGCGGCTGCAGACCTCCTCGGACGAGCCGGCGTCCGGCGCGGAGGCGAATCGTCCGCTGCTCCTGGTCAACGTGCTGCGCCTTCGATCGGCGGCGGCCCGGCGCGGCTGGCGCGCGTTCAGCGAGGATCTCGCGGGGCTGGCAGCCGGCATCGCTTTGGTGATCGGCCTCGTCGCGGCAACCGCCTGGCTGCTGACGTAATGCGCTTGCGCGCGGCGAGGACGGCGCCTACCATCCCCGCATGCATCTGACATCGTTCGTCCTGCTCGCATCGCTCGCGGCCGCTCCCGCGATCGCCCAGGAACCGGTCAAGGGCGCCGCGAACCAGGAGAGCCTCTTCACGGACAGGAACGCGAAGCTGAACACGAACAAGCAGGCCGCGCTCCACATCATGAAAGACCTGCTCCAGTGCAACCACTGGGACGAAGCGGACAAGTGGCTCACGGCGCGCTACGTCCAGCACAACCCCAACGTCGCGTCGGGGCGCGACCCGGTGGTGAAGTTCTTCGGCAGCCGGCCGAAGACGCCGACGTGCGACAAGCTGACGACGCCGGTCGTCGCCGTGCTCGCCGACGGCGATCTGGTCACCGTCGTGATCGCGCGCGAGTACAAAGAGAGCAAGGATCCGTCGAAGACCTACACGTCGACGTGGTTCGACATGTGGCGGTTCGTGGACGGCAAGGCCGACGAGCACTGGGATCCGGCGCTGAAGCCGTAAACGTTACGTCCCCTACGAATTATTTTGCCGTCGTCGGCTGCTTCGGCGCGAGCAGGCCGTACACGTCGACCTCACGCTTCGCGCCGATGTACACGCGTCCGTTCGCGACGGTCGGAATCGTGAACCGCACCGTCACGCCCGCGCGATCGCGCGCGCCGCTCTGCTCGCTGTCGTAGATCTCGCGCGCGACGTTCGCCGCGTCGTACGCGCGGAGGATGGACGGCTTCGTGCTCGCGTAGTCGTTCCACACCTTCGTCTCGATCAGCCAGACGACGGCGTCGCGAGCGCCGTTGGCGGAGACGACCGCGCCGGCGCCCGGATTCGCGAAGCGCTCTCCGCCGCTCTTGACCGGCGCCTCCGACAGCTTGCCCTGCACGACGGCGAAGTCCTGCAGGCGATCGTTCGTCGCGGCGAAGAAGACGTGGCCGTTCCAGTAGGCGGGCGCGGCGTACGCGCCGCCGGCGAGCGGCAGCGACTGCCGGGCGCCCTCCTTCAGGCGATCGCGATCGAGCACGTGCAGCGGCCCTTCCTTTCCCGCGATCAGCACGAGCCGCTGCCCCGCGCGCGCCGGCAGGAGCACGGGGCCGCCGCTGCCGAGGTCCTTGTCGCGCGCGTTGAGGTCGCGCTCGTTCGGCGGCGTGAAGAGATCGCGGACGACGAGCTGCGATCCCGTCAGCCGCAGCTTCAGCAGGCTGTCGCCGTAGCTGCATCCGCCCGATGCGGCGTCGAAATGCCCGTTGCCCGTCGCCACGTAGACGTCGCCCTGCTCGTCGGCCGCCGGCGCCATGTCGCTCTGCCAGATGCCGCTCTCGTCGGCGTCGGGCAGCGGCGAGCCGATCGGCGCCGCTGCGCACGTCGAGCGCGTGCAGCCGCTGCACGTACCGCACCGCCGTGCCCGATTGCTGTTTGGTCCGCGCGAGGACGTAGAGCGTTCCGGCCGCCGCGTCGACGACCGGCGTCGGCGTGATGCCGATCTCCGGCGCGATGAACGGGCACCGCGCATCCTGGGCCGGCACGGTCGTCTCGCGGGATCCGATCAGGCTGCGACGCCACAGTGGTTCGGCGGCACCTCCGGCGGCATCGAAGGCATAGACGCTGTCGTGCTCCGTCGCGCGCCAGTGCGCGCATTGTCGTACTGCGAGGTGAGCACCCGCACCGAAGGACGTAGGCCTATTTCGACACGTCGAGTAGGCGACCGCGCGGCGGCGGCAGTTCCTCGACGGCGCCGCCCGAAGGCCGACACGCCGGACGAACTTTAGTCTCCCCAGGCGACGTGAAACGTCACGATGCCGCTCGGAACGAGCGGGGATCGCGTGGTTTTTTTGGCGCGCAAATTGCTGTGTAAGCCAGTGCTCCCTCGAAACCGCCCCCAGGGGACCCTATGGGACGACGACGGGCTTCGTACGCGATGAATCGTCCGACCCGGCGCAACGGACGTCCGGCGTCAGCCGCGGCGCCGCGCATCGGGCTGGCGCTCGGCGGCGGCTTCGCGCGCGGCATCGCCCACGCCGGCGTGCTCGAAGTGTTCGAGCGCGAGGGCATTCCCATTCACTGCATCACCGGCGTCAGCGCGGGATCGATCGTCGCCGCGGCGTATGCGAGCGGCACGCCGCCCGAGGAGATCGCGCGCGTCGGCTGCTCCATGCGATTCCGCGACGTCGCGCGCTGGACGATCAACCGCATGGGGTTCATGGGCAGCGATCGGATGACGCGCTTCCTCGAGGGAGTGCTCAAGGCGCATCGCTTCGAGGCCATGGAGACGCCGCTCGGCATCGTCGCGACCGATCTCTGCACCGGCGAGCCGGTGTCGTTCAGCGGCGCCGGCGACGTGTACGTGCCGATTCGCGCGAGCTGCGCGTACCCCGGTCTCTTCCAGCCGGTGCGCGACGGCGATCGCGTGCTCGTCGACGGCGCGATGAGCGTCGAGATTCCAGCGCAGCTGGCGCGGGACCTCGGCGCGACGCACGTCATCTCGGTGTCGCTGCCTCCGCCGCCGTGCGTGCGTCCGCCGGCCGACGTCTTTCAGGTCGTCCGCCGATGCTTCCAGATCATGCAGCGGCACAACGAGGCGGTCTGGCGCAGCGTGAGCGACATGGTCCTCGCGCCCGATCTCGAGAGCATCGCGTGGAACGCGTTCGAGGCGGGTCCCGCGATCGTGCAGGCGGGAGTCGCGGCGGCGACAGCGGCGCTGCCGGCGATCCGCTCGTGGTTCGCGGACGCTGACCTCGCCGCACCGAACACTCCAAGCCTCGCGTCCGAACCGATCGCTCCACACGAGCTGCGCGGCTAACACCCGTTCTCTCCCGGCCGCGGCGCGTCACGTAGAATGGCGCCGGTGCGTACTTTTTTGCCGGCAGCGATCGGCGTGCCGGCGCTTGCCCTGTCCGTTGCGCCGCTCGCGCGCGTGCAGCCGCGGCCCTCGAGCCGCGCGCCCGGGAAGCCGTGAGGCTCGCGCTGCGCTTCGTGCTCGTGCCGGCGGCCGTGCTCCTTCTCGCCGCCGGCCTCCTCCTCTCGCGCAGCGGCGCCGCGCCGGCCGACGATCTCGGATGGCTCGCGCTCGAGCTCGCCGTGCTCGTGGCGGCCGCGCTCGTCGGCGGCCACATCGCGGTCCGGCTCGGGCAGCCGGCGGTGCTCGGCGAGCTGCTCGCGGGGATCGCGATCGGCAACCTGCCCGGTCTCGGCAGCTTTCACCTGCTCGGCGTCGATCCGTATGTCGACATCCTCGCGCGCGTCGGCATGCTCCTCCTGCTGTTCGAGGTCGGCCTGGATCTGTCGGTGCGCGAGCTCTTCGCGTTCGGACCCTCGTCGCTGCTCGTCGCGGCGATCGGCACCGCGGCGAGCCTGGCCATCGGCGCCGGCGCGGCGACGCTGCTGATGCCGGGCGCGCCGGCGATCGCGCACGTCTTCGTCGGCGCGGCGATCACCGCCACCAGCGTGGGCATCACGGCCCGCGTGCTCAGGGACATCGACGCGTCGCGGAGCCCGGAAGCGAAGATCATCCTCGGCGCCGCGGTCGTCGACGACGTGCTCGCGCTCGTCGTGCTCGGCGCGATGACCGGATGGATCGCCGCAGGCCAGAGCGCCGCGCCGCCGGCGGCGGCGATCGCCGCGCTCGTCATGAAGAGCATCGGGTTCCTCGTCCTCGCCATCGTGCTCGGCGCGTGGCTCACGCCGGCCTGGTTCCGCCAGGCGGCGAACCTGCGCGCGCGCGGCGCCCTGCTGTCGGTGGCGCTGAGCTTCTGCTTCTTCCTGTCGTGGGCCGCTTCGGCCGTCGGCCTCGCCGCACTGGTCGGCGCCTTTGCGGCCGGCCTCGTGCTCGAGGAGGCGCACTCGCAGGTGTTCGTCCAGCGCGGCGAGCCGCCGCTCGGCGAGCTGCTGCAGCCGATGATCTCGTTCCTCGTGCCCGTGTTTTTCGTGCTCGTGGGATTCCGCACGAGCCTCGCGGCCGTGGCGCGCCCGATTCTCCTGACGGTGCCGCTCGCGCTCGCGCTCGCCGCCGTCGCCGGAAAGCTCGCGTGCGCCGCGGGCGTCCTGAACCCTGGCGTGAAGCGGGTGACGGTCGCCGTCGGCATGATTCCGCGCGGCGAAGTGACGCTCGTCTTCGCCGCGCTCGGACGCACGCTCGACGTGGGAGGCGCGCCGCTCGTCGACGAGCGCGGCTACACCGCGCTCGTGACGGTCGTGATTCTGACGACGCTCATGACGCCTCCCGCGCTCAAATGGAGCTTCCGCGCGTCCCGACGCCGTTCGGGCATCACGAGACCGGCGGCGTAGCCGCCAGCCGAGGAGCTCGCGCATCACTCCGATCCCCGCCTCCGATCGCGTTCGCGTCGTCCTCGCCTCGAGGTCGATCGTTTCGTACGTGTCGGTGTGGCGCGCGACGGCGCGCGCGCTGGCGGAGCTGGGCCCCGGCGCGTTGTTCGTCGGCGGCTTGGCGTGGACGCTCGTCGGCTCCGCCGGACCGTGGTTCGTGCTGGCGGCCGTGGCGCTGAGCGTGATGGTGCGCGCCGCGGACGTCGAGGCGCGCGCGCTCTTCGTGCCGGGCGGCCTCTACGGCGGCGTGCGCGAGACGCTCGGCCCGCTCGCCGCGCGAACGTCGGCGGCGGCGCTGCTCGTCGATCGCCTCGTCCTCGGCGCGCTGGCGGCCGTCCTCGCGGGGCACTACGCGATTACGCTCGCGCGCGCGCTCCTCGGCGCGCGGTCGGGAACCCTCGGCGGCGACGCGGGTCCGCTCGTCGTCGCCGCGGTCGCGATCGCCTTTGTCTGGTGGACGCAGCGCCAGGGCCGGCTGCTGCAGGATCGGTTCATCGCGCAGGTGCTCGGCTGGGCGGTGGTCGTCCTCGGCCTGCTGGTGCTGTGGGCCGGCATCTCGGTCGCCGCGCGGCCGCCCGATGCGGCGCAGATGTTTCCGTCGATTCCGGGGTCGCTCACCGCGGCGCTCCCCGCCTGGTCCAATCCGATTCGCGGCGCGCTGGCAGCAATCGTCGCGTTCGGGTACGTGCTGCCGGCGATCGGCGGCGTCGACGTGCTCGGCGCGGCCGCCCTGGATCTCGAGCAGCCGCGGATCAGGAACCTTCAGCGCGTCGCCCGGCTCGCGTCGGCCTACGCGCTCGTCGTCACCACCGCGCTCGCGTTTCTCGGCGTCGCGCTGATTCCCGGCGCCGAGCTGCGCGCGTGGGCGTCCGCGCCGCTCGCGGGCGTGTCGCTCCACGTGATCGGGCCGGCGTGGCTGCGGGTCGTGCTGCTCGCCGCGTCCGCCGCGGCGGGCGCGGCCTTCCTCGCGGCCACGGTCCGCTCGACGTCGGCCGCCACGCAGGCGGTGCTGACGCGGCTCGTCGACGAAGGCGTGCTGCCCGATCGCTGGCGAAGCCTGCACCCGCGATTCGGCACGCCCTATCGGCTGGTCGACGCCACGACGGTCGCGCAGCTGGGCATCGTGCTGATTTCGGGCGGCGAGATCGCGTGGCTCGCGCGCACGTACGCGATCGGCGTGGTCGTCAGCGCGCTGCTCAGGATCGCCGCGCTCGTTCGATACCGGTTCATCCGGACGGAGCCGCGCGCGTACCGGGCGCCGATCAACATTCGCGCGGGCCGCGTCGAGTGGCCGATCGGCTTGATCGCGGCCGGCGTGCTGCTGTGCGTGCCGCTGATCGGCCTCCTCGTCGTGTTCGATGCGCCGTCGATCGCCGGCGTGGCCGTCGTCGCGACGCTTACGGCGATGCTGTCGGCGTCGGCGCGCGCGGCGTCCGCGGCCGCGTCGTCCGACGGCGCGGGGCTCGATCCCTTCCAGCTCCTGCCCTCCGACGACGTGGACCTGCGGCACGTGCAGGCGCGCCCCGGCAATTTTCTCGTGCCGGTGCGCAAGCCGCACGCGCTCACGCACCTGACCGCCGCGCTCCGCGAGGCGGGCGATCGCGACGTGGTCGCGATGACCGTGCGGCTCGTCGGCGTCGACGTGCCCGACGATCCGACGATCGATCCGCGCGCGACCGACGACGAGCGGCGGCTGCTCTCGGCGGTGATTGCCGTCGCCGAGCGCGAGCATCGCGCCGTCCGCCTGATGATCGTCCCGGCCGTCAACGTGTTCGAGGCGGTCATCGACACGGCGCTGCGGCTCGGGTCGTCGGAGATCCACGTCGGCGAATCGGAGACGCTCTCGGCCGACGATCAGGCGCGGCTGCTCGGCGACGCGTGGGAGCGCGCCGTCAAGCCGTCGCTCACCGACGTCCGGCTCGTCGTCCACCATCCGCGCGGCACGACGGCCGCGTATCACCTCGGCGCGCACGCGCCGGCGCTCCGGCCGGAAGACCTCGAACAGATCCACCGCCTGTGGCTCGACGCCGTCCGCGCGGTGGGTCCGCGTGTGCACCACCGCGACGTGGTGCGCGCCGCCCTCATTCATATGGAACAACAACTGAACGGCCCCAACCGGGAGGCGGCGCTGCAGGTCGTGCGCGACACCGTGCGGCCTGCCGACGAGATCGCCGGCCTGATTCGCGAGCGCGACGTCGGCGGGCTGCGCGACATGCTACGCAACCGGCCCGCCAGCGATCTCGCCTCCGTCCTGACCGATCTCTCGCTCGAAGAGCAGGTGCTCGTCTTCCGCATCCTGCCGCGCAAGGACGCGGCGCAGACCTTCGCGTATCTCTCGCTCGACGAGCAGAACGCGCTCCTGAAGGCGATGGCGTCCGAGGAGGCGGCGGCGCTGCTCAACGACATGGCGCCCGACGATCGGACGACGTTCCTCGAAGAGCTGCCGGCAGAGGCGACGCGCAAGCTGCTCGCGCTGCTGACGCCGGAAGAGCGCGCCGAGGCGGTCCGTCTGCTCGGCTACCCCGACGGATCGATCGGCCGCCTGATGACGCCGCATTACGTCGCCGTGCGCGAGGACTGGACGATCGCCGACGTCCTCGAGTACGTCCGCCAGCACGGCCAGGACAGCGAGACGCTCAATGTGATCTACGTGATCGACGACAAGGGGACGCTCATCGACGACATCCGGATCCGTGAAGTGCTGCTGACGTCGCCCGCCAACAGCGTGCGCAGCCTGATGGATCGCCGGTTCGTCGCGCTGAAGGCGACCGACGATCAGGAGACGGCCGTCCGCGTCTTCCGCGCCGAGGATCGCGTCGCGCTGCCGGTGACCGACACGGCGGGGATTCTCATCGGGATCGTCACCGTCGACGACGTGCTCGACGTGGCGGAGCAGGCGGCGACGGAAGACATCCAGCGCCTGGGCGGATCGGAAGCGCTCGACGAGCCGTACATGACGATCGCGTTCCGGCGCATGGTGCAGAAGCGCGCCGGGTGGCTCACGGCGCTGTTCATCGGCGAGATGCTCACCGCGACGGCCATGGGGTTCTTCGAGCATGAGATCGAGCGCGCCGTCGTGCTCGCGCTGTTCGTGCCGCTCATCATCTCGAGCGGCGGCAACTCGGGCTCGCAGGCGTCGACGCTCGTGATTCGCGCGCTCGCGCTCGGCGAGGTGACGCTCGGCGACTGGTGGCGCGTCATGCGGCGGGAGATCGGCGCCGGGCTGGCGCTCGGCGCCATCCTCGGCACGATCGGCTTCCTGCGGATCACGATCTGGTCCGCGTTCTCGCCGCTCTACGGCGAGCACTGGCTGCTCGTCGCGATGACCGTCGCGGTCGCGCTCGTCGGCGTCGTGCTGTGGGGCACGCTGATCGGATCGCTGCTGCCGTTCGCGCTCCGGCGCCTCGGGTTCGACCCGGCGGCCTCGTCGGCGCCCTTCGTCGCGACGCTGGTTGACGTCACCGGGCTGGTCATCTATTTTTCTGTGGGGCTCGTCGTCCTGAGAGGCACGTTGTTGTGACCCTGGTTTCAACCTGGTTTCAACCTGGTTTCAACCTGGTTTCAACCTGGTTTCAACCTGGTTCTAACCTGGTTGAAACCTGGTTAACCGCCCCACGTGAATCGGAAGGGAGCGAAACATGTGCGATCAAGATCACTTCGAGCAGGATGAGCAGGAATACCTCACCCGCGGGCTGGTGACACGGCGCCAGTTCGGCGTGCTCCTGGGAGCCGGCGTCTCGATGCTGCTGCCGCAGGTGGCGAACGCAGCGGCGGTCACAGAATCCGACGTCACCGTCACGACGCCCGACGGCACTGCGGACTGCTACTTCGTGCATCCGGCGAGCGGAAGCGCGCCCGGCGTGCTCATGTGGCCGGACATCTTCGGCCTGCGGCCGGCGTTCCGCCAGATGGGCAAGCGCCTCGCGGAGTCAGGCTACTCGGTGCTCGTCGTCAACCCGTTCTATCGCACGAAGAAAGCGCCGACGGCGGAAGCGGGCGCCGCGACGCCGATCCAGCAGCTGATGTCGCTCGCGCAGGGCTTGAACGAGACGACGCAGATGACCGATGCGAAGGCATTCATCGCGTGGCTCGATCGGCAGGCGTCGGTTGCGAAAGACCGCAAGGTGGGCACGCAGGGATATTGCATGGGCGGACCGATCGCGTTCAGGACGGCGGCCGCGGTACCTGATCGCGTCGGCGCGGTGGCGTCGTTCCACGGCGGCGGCCTCGTGACCAACACGCCGAACAGCCCGCATCTTCAAGCGGCGAAAACGAAGGCGCAGTTCCTCATCGAGATCGCCGAGAACGACGATCAGCGGTCGCCCGACGAGAAGAACGTGCTGAAGGAGACCTTCGCCAAGGCCAAGCTGCCGGCGGACATCGAAGTCTACGCCGGCGCCGCGCACGGCTGGTGCCCGCCCGATTCGCGGGTCTACAACGAGGCGTCAGCCGAGAAGGCGTGGAGCCGTCTGCTGGCGTTGTACGGAAAAGCGCTCGGCTCCAAAACGTAGAGCGCCTTTCGCGGGCTCACGTACGGCGCGGCCCCGTGTAGTGCTCGATCGGGGGCGTGCCGTACGTGTGGAAGCTTTCGGTCGTCTTCAGCCCCCACGCCTGTCCCTTCTTCCGCTCGCTTTCAGTCCAGACGACGGGCGGCCAGTCCGGCGCGAGGACGAGCCGCGCGCCGGCGCTGTCGACCTCGACGCGGTTGCCGCCGGGCTCGTACACGTAGAGAAAGAAGGTCTGCTGGATCGCATGTTTGTGCGGTCCGGTCTCGATGTGGACGCCGTGCTCGAGGCAGATGTCCGCCGCGCGCAGCACTTCCTCCCGCGAGTCGACGGCGTAGGTGACGTGATGAAACCGTCCGCGCGCGCCGTAGTGGTCGGCCGTGAACGCCAGGTCGTAGCTCTTGTTGGTCGTCGTCACCCACGCGCCGGCTTCGTCGCCGTTGTCCAGGACGATCATCTCCGTCGTCCGCATGCCGAGCACCTCCTCGAAGAAGATGCGCAAGGCGCGAACGTCGGCCGCCAGCAGGTTCAGGTGGTCGAGCCGCCGCACGTTCGCGCCGCGCGCGGGAAAGCGCTGCGCCTGATTCTTGAGCGCGGGCTTCAGGTGCGCCGGCGGCGCGAACCACTCCGTCTCGTAATAGATCTCCATCCTGTGGCCGTCGCTCGTGTGGAATGCGTAGGTGCGTCCGTGCCCGAGATCGCCGTCGGTCCATCCCGCGCCGAATCCCGCGGCGTCGATGATCGCGGCGCGGCGCTCGAGCGCCTCGGGGCTCGTCGCGCGAAACGCGACGTGGCCCATCCCCGCCACCGTCGATGGGGTGATCTTGAGCGTGTGGTGCTCGTAGTCGTCCCACGCGCGCAGGTACACCGAATCGCCGCGCCGCCCGCTCTCGGTCATGCCCATGATCTCGGTGAAGAACCGGAGGCTCTCCTCCGGCTTCGGCGAAAGCAGCTCGACGTGCGCGAGGTGGGCGAGATCCGACGAGCGAATCGTGGGTTTCACGGCGGTAGCCTATCAGAGTCCCTTCCGTATCCTGATCGCGGCGATCGACCAGATCTGTACAAGGTGATCTTCGTGTCTTCGTGAATCTTCGTGTCTTCGTGGTTCCGCGCAGCGGGACCGACGAGGAGATAGCACTCGAGCAGGAAGCCGAGGACGATCAGCGCGCTCGTCGCGACGAGCGGCTGCCGGCGGCGACCGCGCCGGCCGAGAAACACGAGGCACGGGGCCAGGAAGCGCATCGCGATCACGGTCCACGCCAGCAGGCGCCAGCCGTGCTCGAAGCGGCGTATGAGATAGCCGATCTCCTCGGTGAGGTTGCCGTACCAGATCACGAGGAACTGCGACCACAGCAGATACATCCAGATGAGCGCGAACCCGAGCAGGAGGTTGCCGGCGTCGTTCGCGCGTGGACCGTCGAGCGCTTCCGCCGGCGCGCTCCACGCGCTCGCGATCACGACGGCCGCGATGCCGGTGTAGAGGCTTGCGGTCAGAACGTACGCCGGAAAAAGCGTGCTCGTCCACGACGGCTCGAGCGACATCAGCACGTCGACGATCAGCAGGCTGCCGGCGGACGCGTACGCGATCAGGAAGATCGCCGCGCGCCTACCGCCTGATCTCGCACAGAACCAGTTCGCCGCGACGAAGACGACGACGAGCGCTGCCGCGTCGCGCAGCGCGAACGGCGTGAAGCGCAGCCACGGCGTGCGCGGCGGGTCGGCGATCCAGGGATAGAGCGCCGACGCGCCGACGAGCAGGAGCGCATAGAGGAGGAACGACGCCGGCAGGAATCGCCGGAAGGCTTCCGCCGTGTGCCGCAGCCGGCCCGCCCACTCGGCGCCGGTGATCTCGAGCAGCGCGGCAAACGCGACCGCGCCCATGGCCGTGCCCGACGAGAAAACGAAGATCGCGACGAGCGCTCTCCACGCGATCATGACGCGCCTCGCGGCAGCTGCCGCACGAAGCGGACGACCTCCCAGCGTTCGACGAGACCGAGCTCGTGCGAGTACCGAGGCATCTTCCCGGTGCCGTTCACGATGACGCCGTACAGCCAGCCGTCCGTGTGCCGCTGCACGTCGTCCTTCGTCAGATCGCCGACCGGCACGTAGTACTTCGCGACGGGACCATCGCCTTTGCCGGAAGGCCCATGACACGGCGCGCAGTAAATCGCGTACAGCACGCCGCCGCGCTGCGCCGTAGATGCCTGAAGAGGATCGCGCAGCGCATCGGCGGCCGCCGGCGCGGGCGCCAGCGCCCCGCCGATCGGCAACGCCTGCGGGGCCGCCGGCCGCGGCGCCGCCGCGCCCATCGAAGACGAAGCGTCCACCATGTCGTGCCGCCACGGCCAGTCGCATGCGCCGACGAGGGCGCATGCGAGGACGAGGGCCGCGCGACGGGCCAAAGCCCGTCGCCCACGTACAAATGAAAACCGCATCAGACGATGCGCCACGTGACCGCTCCACACATCGTCATCGCGTCTCCGATCTCGGCGGCGCGCGCCGGCTCGCATGGGATCAGCAGGCCGAACCGCGCGTCGCTCAGCGACGGATCGTAGGCGCCGCGCGTCCCACGCCGCGCGCGACGCGCCGACACGAGAAAGGCGATCACCGCGGCGGCCGCCGCCGTGAGAATCATCAGCTCGAACGCGATGATCAGGAGCGGCGGCCACGGGATGAGCGGCTTGCCGCTCACGACGAGAGTCGGCCACTGCCGGATGGTCCACACGGTGAACGCCAGCGCCGAAGCCGCGCCCGCGATTCCGCCGGCCAGCGTCCACGACGCGACGGGTGAATCGGTGGCGCCCGCCGCCCGCAGGATGCGCTCGTCGAACGCCGGCGCGAACGCCGTCGCGCCGCCGACGCGCCTCGCGCCGGTCTCGGCAATGGCCGCCAGCAGATCGTCGCGGCGCTCGAAGATCGCCATCACGCCCGTCACGCCGGCACCCCTTCGAGCGGCGCCGTCTCGAGCAGGCGCTCCTTCGTCTCCGCCATCGGCACCGCCGGAATGTGGCCGATCAAGAGGAGGAACCAGAACAGGAACCACGCCGCGCTGCCGGCGAGCACCGTCCACTCGAACACCGTCGGACGGTACGTGCCCCAGGAGTACGCGTTGTACTCGTGCGCCAGCGACGCGACGACGATCACGAAGCGCTCGCTCCACATGCCGACGTTGATGACGATCGACAGCGCGAACAGCGCCGTCGTATTCCTGCGGACGCGGCGGCTGAGGAACGCGAGCGGCGCGACGGAGTTGCAGAGCAGCGTCAGCCAGAACAGCGGAGCGTAGCCGCCGCCGGCGCGGAAGACCCACTGCGCCCGCTCGAACGGATCGCCCCGGTACCAGGCGAAGAACATCTCGCTGCCGTAGGAGTAGGTCAAAAGCAGTGACATCGCGACCAGCAGCTTCGCGACGTTCTCGAGATGATCGATGGTCACGTAGTCGCGAATCTCGAGCAGGAAGCGGCCGGGCACCATCAGCGTCAGGAGCATCGCGAGGCCCGAGAAGATCGCGCCGACGACGAAGTACGGCGCGAAGATCGTGCTGTGCCACCCCGGCACGACGGCCACCGCGAAGTCCCACGACACAATGCTGTGCACCGAGACGACGAGCACAGCGATGAGCGCGGCGAGCAGCGTGTACGCCGTCCGGAAATGCCGCCACTCGGCCGCCGTGCCGGTCCAGCCGAGCGCGAGCCGCTCGAAGATCCATCGCTTCCACCCGCTCGAGCGATCGCGGACCGCCGCGAAGTCGGGAATCAGCGCGAGAAACCAGAAGAGGAAGCTGACGACGAAGTACGTGCCGACGGCGGTCGCGTCCCAGATGAGCGGCGAGCTGAAGTTCACCCAGAGGCCGCGCTCGTTCGGGTACGGCACGAGCCAGTAGAACAACCACGCGCGGCCCAGGTGCAGGATCGGAAAGATGCCCGCCGTCATCACCGCGACGATCGTCATCGTCTCGGCGGCGCGCGCGAGCGAGGTGCGCCAGTGCGCGCGGAGCAGAAAGAGAATTGCGGAGATGAGCGTGCCCGAATGCGCGATGCCGATCCAGAAGACGAACGACGTGATGTACGCGCCCCACATCACGGGGTGCAGCATCCCGGTGATGTGCAGGCCGGTATAGATCTGATACGCCCACACGAGCGCGGCAATCGACCACACGAACAGACACAGGCCGACGGCGCCCCAATACGCGAGCCAGCTCGGGATGCGCCACTCGAGCGTCGCGAGCACGTCGCGCGTGACGCGCCGCATCGCGTCCGGGACCGGCAGCGCCTGCACGGCGCCCGGCTCATCGCTCATCGCCGGGCGCTCCTGGCACGCTTCGGCGCAGATACGTGATCGCCGGACGCGTGTTCAATTCCTCGAGCACGTGATAGCCGCGCGGATCGGACGCCGCGCGCGACACGCGGCTCTCCGGATCGTGCAGATCGCCGAAGACGATCGCCTCCGCCGGACACGTCTGCGCGCACGCGGGGACGATGTCGCCGTCGCGCAGCAAGTGGCCGTCGAGCCTTGCCGCGCGCTTCGCGCCCTGGATGCGCTGCACGCAGAAGGTGCACTTCTCCATCACGCCGGCGCTGCGGACGGTCACGTCCGGGTTCAGCTGCTCGCCGAGCGGCGCCTCCCATCCGTAGCGCGCCCAGTTGAACCGCCGCACTTTGTACGGACAGTTGTTCGAGCAGAAGCGCGTGCCGATGCACCGCGCGTACACCTGCGCGTTCAGCCCTTCGGGGTTGTGATACGTCGCATACACGGGGCAGACCGACTCGCAGGGCGCTTCGTCGCATTGCTGGCAGAGCATCGGCAGGAACACGTTGGCCGGCCGGTGCAGGCTGCTCTCGGAGGGAACCGTGTGCGCGTGCCGCTCGATGCGTATCCACGACATCTCGCGTCCCTGCCCGCAGAACTGTTCGCCGACCACCGCGATGTTGTTCTCGGCGTAGCATGCCGCGACGCACGCGTTGCAGCCGGTGCAGCTGTTCAGATCGATCGCCATCCCCCAGCGATGTTCCCGGTGCTCGTGCGGCGGAAAGAGATCGACCGGTGGGTGCTGGGGCGGCTCGCGCGCGTCGGCGCGGCCCGGATCGACGATCTTCCCGAGCGGCGGGGCCGCGTCCTCGCGCGACGCGACATGCGCCTGGAGCATGATCACCACGCGGCGCGGGCCGGTGCGCTCCACGCGCACGCCCGACGCGCGCCAGACCGCATGCGGCGAGCCGGCGGCCGTCGGCGGCAGCAGCAGCGCCGCGTTCGACCCGCGCGCGCCCGCGTGGCGCGACGACCGCAATCGCCCGTACCCGAGCGGCATCGCGATCACGTCGGGCCGCATGCCGGCGTAGAGGTGCGCCGCCGCCTCGATCCGGCCGTGCGCCGACGTCACGCGCACGACGTCGCCGTCGACGATGCCGAGGCGGCGGGCGGCGTCGGGATGGATCTCGATCCAGTCGCCCCACGCGATCTTCGTGATCGGATCCGGCACCTCCTGCAGCCACGACTCGTTCGCGCTCCGTCCGTCGTAGAAATGCGTCGACGGACAGGCGATGAACGTGAACGGGCCGGCCGGTTCCTGCGCGTCGGGATCGATCGCCAGCGCGCGAGCGACGTCGCCGAGCGCGGGACGGACCGCGTCGACTGCCTCGAAGCGGCCGCCGCTCGCGAGCGCGTCCTGCCAGCCCGCGGCGGCTGCCGCCTGATCGTTCGCCGCTGCCGCGCCGCCGGCCCACCGCGAGCGCACGTAGTCGGCCCACGTCGTGCGGCCGACCGCGCGCGCCGTATCGGCGGTGATCTGATTCGCGACCTCGATCAGGACATCGCCTGTCGCGCGCGTGTCGAAGAGCGGCGCCGCCGCAGGCTGCAGCAGGCTCGCGACGCCCGCGCGCGGCGCGTAGTCGCCCCAGCTCTCGAGGAAATGGTGATCGGGCAGCACGAGGTGCGCGCGATCGGTCGTCTCGTCCGGCGCGCCCGCAAAGCTGACCACGAACGGCACGCGCGAGATCGCATCCGCGAAGCCGACGGCCGGCGGCAGCGTGAAGACGGGATTCGCATGGTGCACGAGCAGCACGTCCACGCCGCCCGAGGCCATCGTGCGCGTCGTCTCGAGCATGTCGTTGCGCGTCGCGAGGCGATCGACGGCGTGCCCGGCGCCGTAGCCGATCGTCTCCCCGATGTTGCCGGCCAGCACGTTGAGCAGCAGGCACGCGAGCTCCAGCTGCACGGCGTGCCGATCGGAGGTGCCGCCGACGCCGCCGCCGATCGCGAGCGACGGCCGCGCCGCCACGAACCGGCGCGCGGCGCGCCGGATCGTCGCGGCGTCGACGTCGGTCGCGCGCGCGACGCGCTCGGCCGCATACGGCGCCACCGCGGACGCGATCCCGCGCACGTACGGCGCGGCGGACGAATGCGCGACGCCGTCGGCGACGATTGCGTGCGCCATCGCGAGCGCGACGAGCGCTTCGGATCCCGGCCGCGGCGCGATCCAGGCGTCGGCGTTCAGCCCGGTCAGCGACAGCCGGGGTGCGACGACGAGGAGCGTGCCTTCGGGATCGCGCAGCTGCCGGCGCCGCGCGCGCGCGTACGCGCCGGTGAACTCGACGTTCGAGAGCCACGTCTCGAGGAACTCCGCGCCGAACGAGACGATGAACCCGGCGCGATCGAGCTCGTATCGCGGCACTTCGCGACGGCCGAACGCGATGGCGCCCGCCTCGACGAGCGGTTCGTAATCGAACGTCTCGTAGAAGAGCCGCCGGCGGCTGCCGAGCGCGGCGAGCCAGGTCGACGTCAGCGTGTCGAGCGCGCCCGTCAGCAGCTCGCCGATCCATGCGACGCGATCCGCGCCACCCTGCATCGCCGCGCCGAGCTTCGCCGCGAGCAGCGATTCCGCGTCGGGCCAGGAGATCGGCTGGAAGACGCCGTGCGCGTCGCGCAGCAGCGGCGTTCGAAATCGATCGGGGTTGTACACGGACTGGACCGCGGCCTGGCCGCGCACGCACAGACGGCCGCGCCCGATCGGATGCGCGGGGTTGCCTTCGGCCTTCGTGATGCGGCCGTTCATCGTCTTGACGAGCGCGCCGCAGCCGGCCGGGCATTCGCGGCACGTCGTCGCGTAGTAGGCGGCGACGCCCGGCACCACGTCGTCCGGCGCCACGAGATACGGAATCAGCTCGTGGCTCGGCGTCGGCGCGCATTGCTCGAGCAGCGCCGCCGATCCGCTGATGCCGATCGTCTTCAGGAACTGGCGCCGCTCGATCACGTCGTCTCCGAAATCAGTAATGGCACGTCAGGCAATCGTCGGGCGCGCGCCGTTCGCGGTGGCACCGCACGCACGCGCCCATCGCCGGCTCGACGACGCGGCCGATCCGATCCATCGAGGCGACGTCGCCGTGGCACGTCTCGCAGCCGACCTTCGCGAGCACGTGCGACGCGTGATCGAACCGGACGAACTGCGGCAGCGTGTACACGCGCGTCCACCGGATCGGCTTGCGCGCCTCCCACATCCGCCGCAGCTTCGCGACCTCGGGGTGCGGCGTCAGGACATATTTGTGGCATCCGATGCATCGTTCGACCGGCGGGATGCCTGCGAACGGCGATCGTCTGGCTCCGCTGTGACACAGCTCGCAGTCGAGCTTGTCGTCCGCGACGTGCACGCGATGGCTGAAGGCGATGGGCTGCTCGGGCGCGTACGCATGCGAGCCGAACGCCCATCGCGCGGCGAGGATTGCGGCGACCGCGCATGGAACCAGAACGGTCCATCGCGCCGCGCGGCGTCGAAGCGAACGTTGAGTCGGAATGGCCGCTCTCGCTGAGCTCGACGGGTGCAAGTTGGATTCCGCCGAGGTCGGAATGCGGCGTGCATCGTCACGAAGACGGCGTGGCGGCGGGCGCCACCCCGACCGCGGCGCATCGCATGCCTCTTCGCGTTTTTCACTCCGTTCTCGAGCCGGCGGGGCCGCAGGCGGCGTCCATCACATGGCTGTGGTGGATCACGCTCGCGATCTGCGCCGCAGTCTTCGTGATCGTGCTCGGCGCGCTGGGCGCTGCGATGGTGCGCAGCTGGATGCGGCGCAGAGACGCCTCCGCATCGGGGGACGCGTCGATGCTCGGCGCTGCGGTGGCCGCCGGCGTCGGGCTCACCGTCGTCATCCTGTTCGGTCTGCTGGTGGCGGATGTCCGCGCGCACCGGATCATGTCGTCGTTCGGCGCGGCGTCGGCGGTCAGCATCGCCGTCACCGGCCATCAGTGGTGGTGGGAAATCGAGTACGAGGACGCGACGCCGAGCCGGCGGCTGAAGACCGCGAACGAGATTCACATTCCGATCGGGCGTCCCGTCGTGTTCAAGTTCGCGTCGCACGACGTCATCCACAGCTTCTGGGCGCCGAACCTGCAGGGCAAGCGCGATCTCGTCCCCGGCATCGCGAGCGCCATCTGGCTGCAGGCGGATCGGCCGGGCATCTATCGCGGGCAGTGCGCGGAATTCTGCGGGCGCCAGCACGCCCACATGGCGTTCGACATCGTCGCCGAACCCGATGCCGACTTCGAGCGGTGGCTCGACGCCGGGCGCGCTTCAGCGCGCGAGCCGCAGGGAGAGGAAGCGATGCGCGGGCGCGCGGTCTTCCTCGCGCGGCAGTGCGCCTTCTGCCACACGATCCGCGGCACGGGCGCGAGCGGAAGCATCGGACCGGATCTGACGCATCTCGCCAGCCGCGGCACGATCGCCGCCGGGACGCTGCCCAACTCGCGCGGGCATCTGGCCGGATGGATCGTCAACTCGCAGACGATCAAGCCGGGGAATCAGATGCCGCCGAATCCGCTCGAGGCGGGCGACCTGCAGGCGCTCCTCGCGTACCTCGAAGAACTTCGATGATGCGCCGCTGTGCGATCTGCGCGCTGGTGACGGTGATAGGAGCGGGATGCCGCGTGGGCGTGTATCGCGACGCCGCGCAGGCGACCGGCGGCGATCCGGCGCGCGGCGTTGCAGCGATTCAGCGCTACGGCTGCGACACCTGTCACGTGATACCAGGCGTTCAGACCGCGCAGGCGACCGTCGGTCCGCCGCTCGACGCGATTGCCGTGCGAACCTATCTCGCCGGCGAGCTGCCGAACAACCCGGCGAACATGCAGGAGTGGATTCGGCATCCGCGGACCGTCGAACCGCGGACCGCGATGCCGGACACCGGCGTCACCGAAGCCGACGGCCGCGACATCGCGGCGTATTTGTATACGCTCCGCTGATCGGTCGAATCATTTCTTCGGCAGCGCGAACGCGATGATCTCGTCGTTGGTGACCGTCGATCCCGTGAGCCCGCCGCCGGTGCTGACGACGGTGACGAACTGCCGTCCATCGGCGCCCAAGTACGTGATCGGCGTCGTTTCGACGGACGAAGGCAGCTTGATCTCCCAGACCTTCTCGCCGGTCGCGGTCGCAAAGGCGCGGAACCTGAAATCGTCGGTGCCGCCGACAAACGTCAGGCCGCTCGCGGTCAGCACGACGCCGCCGGAGCTCGGCCGCCCCGTGTCCTGGAAGCCGGCAGGCAGCATGTCGGAGACGCCGAGCGTCTTCCGATACGCGATGGCGCCGGTATCCATGTTGACGGCGACGAGCTCGCCCCACGGCGTCGGCCCGCAGAGCAGATGCCGCTCCGGATCGCCGAAGCGGCGCGTGCCGGCGAGCGGCCCGGAATTGGCGTAGCTGCCGTCCGGCCGCTGGACGATGCGCATCGGCTGAAAGATGTTGCTCGTGTTCGACACGAACAGGTGAAGCTCGGGATCGTACGCGGCTCCCCAGAAGTTGATCCCGCCCGCCGGACCGGGAGGCGAAATGCTGTACCGGTTGAACGCGATCGGCATATACGGGCCGCCCAGCTTCATGTTGTTGTCGTCGACCATGTGCTCGCAGTACGACTGATGCTGCGGCTCTCCCTTGTAGAGATTGTCGCGGGAGATCGTGTTCTGCGTGAGCGGCTCCGGTTTGACCGGGAAAGGCTGCGTCGGCGACGCCTGCTCGCCGGGCACGTCGCTCTTCGGGACCGGACGCTCTTCGATGTCGAAGATCGGCTTGCCGGTGACGCGATTGAACGTGAACATCAAGCCGGTTTTGTTGACGATGATGACCGCGGGCACGAGCTGTCCGTCGCGCCGCAGGTCGACGAGGAGCGGCGCCGACTGCGTGTCGTAGTCCCAGATGTCGTGGTGCACGACCTGGAAATGCCAGAGATACTTGCCGGTATTCGCGTCGACCGCGACGACCGACGACGAGAACAAATTGTTGCCGGGACGATCGATGCCGACGCGGTCGTTGTTCGGAGCGCCGAGCGGCATATAGAGGATGCCGCGCTCCCGGTCGAGCGATGTATACCCCCAGACGTTGACGCCTGATCGGTTTCTGGCGCTGTCGCCGCCCCAGGTGTCGTAGCCGAGCTCGCCCGGCCGCGGCACGGTGCGAAACGTCCAGACCAACTTGCCCGTCCTGGCGTCCCACGCGCGCGTATCGCCCGCGGGTCCCGCGCCTCCGCTCGAGCCGCCCGGCCCTTCGCCGGTGCCCGCGCCGGTGATGATCAGATTCTTGTAGATGGTTGCAGATGACAGCAGCGAGTAGCCCGCGGTCGCCCCGGTCTGCATGACCGCCGGCGTCTTGAGGTTGACGACGCCGTTCTCTCCAAACCACTCGTTGCGCGTGCCGTCGGACGCCTTGATCGAGTAGAGCCCGCCGGTCGTCGAGCCGAAGATGATCGACGGCGGCAACGGGATGTCGCCGCCGCCCGGCCAGTACGCCAGGCCGCGCTTCGAGGGCAGCGCGTTGTCGGGCAGCGGAAATCGCCATTTCTCGGCGCCGGTCGTGGCGTCCAGCGCGATGACCGCTCCATACGGCGAGGCGAGATACATCGTGTTGCCGATCACGATCGGAATCGCTTCGTCTTCCCGCATGGGGCCCGTGAAGCCGGCGGGCTTGAGGTGAAAGCTCCAGACCTGCTGAAGCGTGCCGACGTTCTTCGCGGTGATCTGGTTCAGCGGACTGTAGCGGTTGGCGGTGTGATCGTAGTTGGTGCTTGGCCAGTCGGTGGCGCCCGTCGCCACGTCCGCGGTGCGGACCGTGGTGGAGGCCGCTGCAAGACAAAGAACAGCGACGCCCGACGCGAGTCTCGAGCCCAATCCCGCCATGCCTGCTGCTCCCGGCAATGCCGCGCTGAGGCGGCTTCTGTGTGGCCGCATGATAGACCAAACCTCGACAGCAGTGTCGACGACCGTTGGGTGACGGCTGGAGGCAGCGAGATCGGACACAACGCAGCAGTCGGATCGGATACACCGCGCCGTCTCTGCGATTACTCGGATTCCTCTCCAGGTCCGACAGACGCGACCTCGAATGCGTCTCGGGCAGAACGGCACGAAAGACGCACACCTCCTGCGACGTTGGTCGGTCCCGGGAGGACGTTAATGAAACGGTCCTGTTCGGTATTTGGACTCTGTGTGATCGTCGCCGCCGGCATCGCCGCGCTGGGCGACGAGACGGTTCGCGCGATCGGCAGCGCGCCGCCGGCCGTGAGCATCACGCGAAACACGTCGCTCAACCAGAATGTCTGGCCCGGCGACTTCAATGGCGACGGCAAGACAGACCTCGTCGGCAGCGATGACACCCTCGCCGGCAACCCCGATGTGCTCCTCGTCGTGCTCGGAAATGGCGCGGGCTCGTTCGGCACGCCGATCAAGTCGTCGTTCGCCGGGCACGTGATCGGCATCGGCGATTTCAACGGCGACGGCAAGCTGGACGTGATCGCGTCCGACGATCGACGCACGAAGGCGTACGTCGTGGCGGGCAACGGAGACGGCACGCTGGGAACTGCGCATCTCGTGGCCGACTTCGGCACGGACGTGACGTTCGCCGTGAGCGGCGATCTCGATGGCGACGGCAAACGAGACCTCGTCGTCGGCATCGACGGCCAGACGACCGTCGAGGTCTTCCCGGGCAACGGCGACTTCACGTTCGGCACACCCGTCGCGCTGGCGACCAATCCGAATCCGAGCGACGCGATCATCGCCGACTTCAACGGCGACGGCCGCAAGGATCTGGCGGTCACGAACCGCTTCACTCAACACAGCGTCGCCGTCTTCCTGAACCAGGGCAGCTTCACTTTCACGGGCGCGGACATCGCGCTCGATCGCTCGGCGACCGACGTCACCTCTGCGGACGTCAACGGCGATGGCAAGCCGGATCTGCTCGTCTCGACGGCCGCTCCGGAGGACAGCGGCTTTTTCAACGAAGGGTACGTGAACGTGCTGCTCGGCAACGGCGACGGGACGTTCCAGGCGCCCGTGATCTACACCGTGCCGCCCGGCCCGTGGCAGATCGTCGTCGGCGATTTCACCCGCGACGGCATTCTCGACGTCGCCACCGCCAACCGCTCGACGATCGTGCTGGACGACTGCGGCGACACCTTCAAGACGTGGGACACCGTGTCGATTCTCCCCGGACGCGGCGACGGGACCTTCGACGCGCCGTCGTCGTTCTCGCTCGGGGATCAGAGCCGCATCACCGACGATCGGTTCAAGGAGACGGTGCTTTCGCTGAACACGAGCGATCTGAACGGCGATCATCAAACGGACCTCGTCGCGTCATGGGGCGCGATTCTGTTCAACGTCGCGGCCGCGGCGAACCGCGCGCCGACCGTCGATGCGGGCCAGGACCAGTCGTTCAACGGAGGGGTTTCCCAGTTGAGCCTGCAGGCGATCGCGTCGGATGCCGACAACGACATGCTCACCTACTCCTGGACGGCGAGCGATGGCCGCTCGATCCCTCCTGTGCCGCAGACGTGTGTCTCGCTCTTCCAGCCCGGCACGTACACGTTCACCGTCACCGTCGACGACGGCCACGGGAACACGGCATCGTCGTCGGTCACCTACACCGTGAAGGCGCAGGTGTTCCCGACGGTGAGTGTGACCGCGCCGAAAGCCGGCGAGGTGGTGCCGGCGGGCACGCCGTACACGATCAGCTGGACCGCTTCGTCGGACACGCCGATGGCGCGGTTCGACGTCTTCGTCTCGATCATCAACAACAACGTCGGCACGTCTCAGACAATCTGCGCAAACCTGCCGGGCACGGCGACCTCGTGCACCTGGAGCAATCCCGGGCCGGCGGCCGACAACGCGCAGATCGACGTGCAGGGCCTGGACGCCGATGGAGACTTCGGGTTCGGCCTCTCGGGACAATTTTCGATTCATGGCGCCGGCGGCGGCGGACCGCTGCCGGCAGGCTGGCAGAACGGGGACATCGGCGCCGTCGGCGCTGGGGGCAGCGCGGCGTTCGGCGACGGCGTCTTCACCGTCACCGGCAGCGGCGCCGATATCTGGGGCACAGCCGATGAATTCCAGTACGTCCGCCAGTTCGTCAACGGAAACGTGACCGGCGACTTCGATCTGACGACGCGCGTCGACAGCGTGCAGAACGTCAACGCGTGGACGAAAGCGGGCCTGATGGTGCGCGGCAGTCTCGATGCCGGATCCCTCCACGCGTCCGTTTTCGTCACGCCGGGGAAAGGCGTCGCGTTCCAGCGCAGGACCACGAACGGGGGCGCGAGCGTGAACACGAGCGTGCTGTCGGTCACGGCGCCGGTGTGGCTGCGGCTGAGCGTCCGCAACGGGCGCGTGGACGCGTTCTACAAAAAGAACGTCGCCGACGCCTGGATCCGCGTTGGCGCGCAGCTCTACTCCAATCCGTACTCCTTCGGCTACGCCGGCCTCGCCGTCACGAGCCACAGCGACGGCGCGCTGGCGACGGCGGCGTTCTCGTCGGTGAACATCGCGCCGCCGCCGCCGGCGTTCACGTTCACACCGATCGGCACGGCGACGGCCTCGGGCTCCGAGGACATGGTGATGGAGACCGTCACGCTCGGCGCGCGCGGGGCCGACATCTGGGGCGCGTCCGACCAGTTCATGTTCGGGAACACGTCGCGGACCGGCGACGGCGTGCTGACAGCCGAAGTGCGATCGGTCGACAACACGAGCGTGTGGGCCAAGGCGGGCGTCATGTTCCGCAGCTCGACGGCCGCTGGTTCAGCGCACGTCTCGGTGTTCGTCACGCCGGGCAAGGGCGTCGTGATGCAGTATCGCGGATCGACCGGTGGCAGCAGCTTCCAGGCGGCTCAGGCGCTCGGCGTGACCGCACCGGCATTCGTGCGCCTGACGCGCCGCGGCAACACCTTCACCGGCGAGTGGTCCCCGGACCTCGCGAACTGGCGGACGCTCTCGGCCGTCACACTCCCGCTGACCGCGGACCTGCTCGCCGGCCTCGCCGTCACCAGCCACAACACGTCGGCGACGGCGACGGCGGTGTTCGCCGATCCCGCGGTTCGCTGACGATTTTTCACATCGTGCAGGCGACGGGCTTCGGCCCGTCGCTCGTCTCAGTACACATCGAACGCGTCAACGACGACGCGCTGAACCGTCGTCCCCGGCGCCTCGTTGTTCCGGCCGACGACGTCGATCGTCAGCGTGTGAGTGCCGGCTGGCAGGCCGGTCGTGCTGAAGAGGACCGCCTGAAAGGTGTCTTGAACGACCGTGGCCGTGTCGACGCGCGCGACGAACTGGCCGTCGATCGAGACGTTGGCGACGCCTGTCTTCCAAGCTGCGGGGACGCCGGAATCGAGGAGATCCAGGCGGCGCCGAGCAGGAAATCGGGCGGTTGCCGGTCCGCAAATCTGCACGTCCTTTCGCACCGATGGCTTTCCGGCGGTTTACTGCTGACTCCCTGACGGCAAGCGGCCGATAGAGCTACTGACGCGCCGTCGTGCGCTCGCGCGCACGCGCGTGTGGATCGGTCACTCAGCAAATTGCGGACATCGCAACGATGAGCGAGGAATCGGTTCGATCACTCCGACGCGCCAGCGTCGTCTACGTCTCCGCCGTCATTGCGGTCGGCGTCGGCGTGCTGGCGTATTCGGTCCGTGATCTGGTGCTGCATCCCGTCGGCTACGAATGGGGAGTGCTGCTGCTTCTCACCGTGGCGAGCGGATTTGCGACGCTGCGGATTCCCGAGATGCCGATCAGCTTCTCGATCTCCGATCCGTTCATCTTCTCCGCCGGGCTCCTGTTCGGGCCGGCCGCGGGCGCGGTTGCCGCCGCGCTCGACGCGCTGGTGCTCTCGTACCGCATGGCGTTCAGCCGCCGGACGATCCACCGCGTGCTGTTCAACAGCGCCACCGCGTCGATCGCGATCTGGATGTCGGCGCAGGTGTTCTTCACGCTTGCCGGCCATCGGCCGCTCCTCGAAGGGCGCTTCGCGGCAGTACGTCTGCTCGGGCTCGTCGCCGTGTTCGGCGTGCTCGACTTCGGCCTGAACACCGGCATCGTCGCGGCGGCGGTCAGCTTCGAGCGCCGGCAGCCGGCCGTCGCCGTCTGGCGCGAGCACTTCCTCGGGCTGTGGGTGAGTTACTTCGGCGGCGCGTTCGGCGCGATGCTGTTCCTCGTGCTCGCGCTGCTCCACCGGTTCGACGTCGTCGTGATGCTCGTGCCGCTGCCGCTGATCCTGTACGTCACCTTCAGGCATGCCGTCGGCCGCGCGCAGGATCAGATCAGCCACCTCGGCAAGGTGAACCGCGTGTACGTCGCGGCGATCGAGGCGCTGGCGCAGGCCGTGGACGCCAAAGATCAGGTGACGCACGATCACGTTCGCCGCGTGCAGGACGAAGCGGTGCGCCTGGCGCGCGTCCTGGGCGTCGACGGCGAGGGCGACATCCAGGCCATCAAGGCCGCGGCGCTCCTCCACGACGTCGGCAAGCTTGCGATCCCGGAGCACATCCTGAACAAGCCGGGACGGCTCACGCCCGCCGAGTACGAGATCATGAAGCGGCACGCGCCGATCGGCGCGGACATCCTGTCGGTGATCGGCTTGCCGTACGCCGTCGCGCCGATCGTTCGCCATCACCACGAGAACTGGGACGGCACCGGTTATCCGGATGGACTCGCCGGCGGCAGCATCCCGATCGGCGCGCGGATCCTCGCGGTCGTCGACTGCTTCGACGCGCTCACCTCCGATCGGCCGTATCGTCCGCGCCTGGGCGACGCCGACGCGCTGCAGATCGTGTCGGATCGCCGCGGAACGATGTACGACCCGGCTGTCGTCGATGCGTTTTTCTCGCTGCTCGGCGCCGACCGCACCGAGCGATCGCCGCGCCCCGCTGAGGCCGCGCCGGCTGCGGCGCCGACTCCATCCTCCGCGCCGCCGAAGCCTGTCGAGACGCGCCACGACGCACACGATCTTCGAGCGTTCTTCGATCTCGGGCGCACGCTCGACCGGCCGCATCGGTGGCCCGCAATCGGCGAAGCGGTCTGGACGCACGTCCGACCATGCCTTCCGGCCACGGCGTTCGTGCTCTTCGTCTACCGCGCCGCCGACGACGCGCTCGTCGCGGTGTACGCGTCGAATCAATGGACGACGGTCGATCGGATGGAGAGCATCCCGCTCGGCGAGCGGCTGAGCGGGTGGGTTGCCGCGACCGGTCAAACGATTCTCAACTCCGACGCGCGGCTCGACCTCGATGCTTCTGCGCGCGAACAGAGCGACCTGCGAAGCGCGCTGGCCGTTCCGATCGCGTCGCACGGCCGCACGACGGCGGTCCTCAGCTTCTACGCGCCCGCCGAAAACGCGTTCGCCGAGCGGCACAAGGAGATCGCGGAGGCCGCGGCGGCCGTGATCGCCGGCATCCCGATCGCTGTCGGCAGAACGACTGACGATCGGGCGCTCGCCGCCGTCGCGGTCCCAAAATGACACACGGTTGTTCAGAATTCGTGGACGCCCGTTAACACCAATCAGCGCAACAGTTCAATAGAGTCGTCCCCGCCGCGTCGCTCGCAAACGGCACACGGCGTCCGCGCGCGTCCTCTCTGTGCCGCGGTGTGCAGGCGCGCCTTAACCGCTTCTCCCGGCGATCGTTACATCGACCGCCGCATGCAGCTGAACCGGTGGCGTCGTGTTTGCCATTCTTCCTTCGCCGAAACAGCGTCGACGCGCCGGCGCTGCTACGCGATCACACACCTGTCACAACGACTTTGTTTCCGGCGGAACCTTATGAACAGCTCTGTCCGAAGCACGTGTCTCGGCCTTGCCGTCGTCGTCGGCCTTGCGACGGCGGGAACGACGACGAGCGCGACGTCGCACCCGGCGGCGCGCAATCATCCACGGCTCGACGCCAGCCTGCAGGCGGCGCTCGAGAGCGGCGCGTCCGACGAGCAACGCGTGATCATCACCGTCCGACCGGATGCGCGGACAGCGGTCCGCGGCGCGCTCGCCGCGCGCGGCAATCCCGTGCTCGCCGAGCACGAGTCGATCAGCGCGATCACCGCTGTCGTTCACCCCGAGGATCTGGACGCGCTCGCGAGCGACGATGCGGTGGTCAGCATCTCGCAGGACGCGGTCGTCCGGACGCACAGCCTGCTCGGCGGCCTTCTCGGCGGAGTGCTGGACGTCGTCGGCGGCGTCGTCGGCATCCTGCTGCCGAACGGCGCCGATACCAGCGGGCCGGTCGTGGCGCCGGCGGTGCTGCGCCAGACGCTGGGCGTCGACGGCACGAGCTGGACGGGCCGCGGCGTCGGCGTCGCGGTGATCGATTCGGGGCTCGAGATGTCGTCCGAGTTCACGAACAGAGTGACGGCGTTCTACGACTTCACGAACGGCGCATCGCTGGCCACGACGCCGTCGGACGAGTACGGGCACGGCACGCACGTCGCCGGCACGATCGGCGGCTCCGGCGCGCTGTCGTACAACGCGGCGTATCACGGGCTCGCGCCGAAGGTGAAGTTCGTCATCCTGAAAGTGCTCGACAAGACGGGCGCGGGAATGACGAGCGACGTCATCCGCGCGATCGACTTCGCCGTCGCCAACAAGTCGGCGCTCGGCATCGACATCATCAACCTCTCGCTCGGGCACCCGATTTACGAGCCGGCGGCGACCGATCCGCTCGTGCAGGCCGTGGAGCGCGCCTCGCGCGCGGGCGTGATCGTCGTGGCGGCCGCCGGCAACTTCGGCAAGAACCCGACGACCGGCGCAACCGGCTACGGCGGCATCACGTCGCCCGGCAACGCGCCGTCGGCGATCAGCGTCGGCTCCGTGAAGATTCAGAATACGGTGCCGCGCGGCGACGATCGGATTGCCGACTACAGCTCCGCCGGGCCGACGTGGTACGACGCGTATGTCAAGCCCGACGTCGTCAGCCCGGGGCACAACATCATCGCCGTGGCCGCCAAGAAGGGATCCCTCTATCAAACGTATCCGCAGTTGAAGGCCGACGACCCGGACTACATGCTGCTGAGCGGCACGAGCATGGCGACCGCGGTCACGACCGGCTCGGTCGCGCTGCTGCTCGAGGCGAATCGATCGGCGAACGGTTACCCGTATCATCCGTCGCCGACGCCGAATACGGTGAAGGCGATCCTCCAGCACACGGCGTTGAGCATTCATGACGACGCGGGGATCGAATACGACCCGCTGCGCGAGGGCGCCGGATCGCTGAACGCGAAAGGCGCGATCGATCTCGCGCGCGATGTCGACACCGCGGCGCCGACGGGCACAATGTGGCTCACCAGCACGCCGTCGCCGTGGACGAAGATCGGCAGCGACTACCTGTCGTGGAACCAGACCGTGATCTGGGGCAGCACCGTCATCTGGGGCAGCACGGTCACGGTGAACCAGCCGGCGTGGGCGTCGACCGTCATCTGGGGCAGCACCGTCATCTGGGGCAGCACGGTGATCTGGGGCAGCAATCTCGTCTGGGACAATCCGCAGTCGTGGGCGTCGACCGTCATCTGGGGCAGCGACGCCATCGGCACGTCCAACGGCAACACGGTGATCTGGGGCAGCAGCGGCGGCCTTTCTGCGCAGACGGTCGCGTGGAAGAGTCTCGGCGGAGGCACGGCTGCAACCAGCATCAGCGCGAACTCGGTGATTCCAAATCGCTGAGGGCTGCGCGTTCAGCGCAACGACGCATGCGAGGTGGATTCGTTCCGCGGCGACGGGCGGCAGCCCGTCGCCGTTCCCGGAAGGTTAGTTCATCGTGATGACGACCTTCGCGCGACCCTGACCGCTCATCGCGTACCGCACAGCCTCGCGCGCGTTCTCGAGCGGATAGGTGCGGTCGATCACGGGCCGCACGCGGCCGGCTTCGATGAGCTCTGTGAGATACGCGAGATCCTCACGCCGCGCGGACGCGATGTAGCCGACAACGCGCTGGCGCAGCACGCGCGATCGGACGGTCATGGCGACCACGCGCGTCAGGATCCCGAGCCAGCCGCCGCGCTTCGCCGCGCCGGGGCACACGAGCGTTCCGCCCGGAACGAGCATCCGCCGCAGATCGCGCAGCGTGCGCGTCGCGCCGACGTCGAGGATCGCGTCGTACCGCGTCGGACGCTTCGCGACGTCCTCCTTCGTGTAGTCGACGACGTCGTCGGCCCCGAGCGGCCGGACTACGTCCAGATTTCGCGGGCCGGTGACAGCGGTGACGTGCGCTCCCAGGGCCTTCGCGATCTGCACCGCAAACGTGCCGACGCCTCCGCCCGCGCCGTAGACGAGGACGCGCTGGCCTGGCTGCACGTGTGCGTGATCGCGCAGACCCTGCAGCGCCGTCAGCGCCGCGACGCCGATCGCGCCGGCCTCGACGAACGAGATCCGCGGCGGCTTCGGCACGAGGCTGCGCTCGGTGCCGGTCGCGTACTCGGCCCACGTCCCCGTCCCCATGCCGAACACCTCGTCCCCGGGCCGCAGGTTCGCGACGCCCGTGCCGACGGCCTCGACCACGCCGGCGAGGTCCAGGCCGCGGACGGCGTGCGGCGGCGACTGGCGCAACAGCTTCGCGATCAGCCCGACGATCCGCGCGCCGTGCACCATGTGGTAATCGGCGGCGTTCACCGAAGCGGCGTGCACCTTCACGAGCACTCGATCGTCGGCGACGGAGGGCTTGTCGATCTGCCGGAGATGCAGCGCGTCGGCCGATCCGCCGCCCTCCTGCACCAGCGCGTTCATCGTATCGGTGGCTCCTCGGGCCTATGGGCCCTTCTCGTGTTGCCGGCCTCGCGCGGCCGTGGTGAAGGTACCGCGACCGGGAGAGAGTGTATGAGCATAGAGAAATTACTCGAACGTCGTCTCGCTGGTACAGCGTCGTCACGAGACGTCTGTATCGTATGAGCGATGCCACTCGCGAGGCGATGGCGCTGACGATTATCGCGATCGTTTGCGCCTACAACGAGAGCCGGCTGCTGCCGGCGTGCCTCTATTCCCTCAAGGCGCAGACGCGCCCTCCCGACGACATCCTGGTCATCAACAATGCGAGCACCGATGAGACGGGCGCCGTGGCGCGCGCCGTGCCGGGCGTGCGCGTGGTGGACGAGCCGCGCAAGGGGCTTGTCGTGGCGCGCGAGGCGGCGCGCCGATCCGCGGACGCCGACATCCTGGCTTTTCTCGATGCGGATTGCCGCGCGCCGATCACCTGGATCGAGCGCGTCGAAACCGCGTTCGCGCGACACCTCGGGTGTGTGGCGGTCACCGGACCGTACCGCTTCTACGACTGGGAGCTCGCCGGGCGAACGCTGATTCGTCTCTACGATCTGCTCGTCGCGCCGGCGACACACGTCGTCGTGCACGACCTGTGCGGCATCGGCGCGATCCTCTACGGCGGCAATTTCGCCGTCCGCAGCACCGCGCTCGCGGCCATCGGCGGCTTCGACCAGCGCATCGAATTCCACGGGGAGGACACGAATCTCGGCCGGCGGCTGACGCCGATCGGACGCGTGGCCGTGTGCGGCGGCTGCTGGGTGTGGACCTCCGCGCGCCGCTACCGTGAGATGGGCACATGGAGCGTGTGCCGGTTGTACATGCGGAATTTCTGGTCGGAGCTTCTGCGGCACAAACCAGCTGACGAGCGGCACCTCGACGTGAGGGCCTGACATGCCGGGATACGAGCCGTTTCTCCTCTGCGACTTCCACGTGCACACACAGTGGAGCGACGGCCGGCTGACGGTGCGCGAGGTCGTCGATCTCTACGGCAAGACCGGTCGCTTCGACGTCATCGCCATCACGGATCACATCCTGATGAAACGGGACCTGCTGGGGCGCGCCGGACGCTTTCTCTCGCTCGGCCGGCGCGGGTTCTCCGTCACGGAATCGAGCTTCCGCGCGTACCTCGATGAGATCGCGACCGAGGGCAGGCGTGCCGAGCAGCGATACGGCCTCCTCGTGATCCCCGGCGCCGAAATCACGCAGAACCACATCCGCAGCCGGAAGAATTCGCACATCGTCGCGCTGAACATCCGCGAATACATCTCCGCAGACCAACCCGCCGAGTCGATCCTCCGGGCCATCCGCGCGCAGGGCGCGCTGAGCATCGCGTGCCACCCGCATCACCGGACAACGCGCCGTCTGGAGATCGGCACGTGCTACCTGTGGGACCACCGCAAGCGCCTCGCCGAACTGGTCGACGTATGGGAAGCGGCGAACCGCGACGATCTGTTTTCCGTCACGAGCCTGAAGCATTACCCGTACGTGGCGAACAGCGACTTTCACAAGCCGAAGCACCTGTACTCGTGGAAGACGCTGCTTCGGTGCGAGAAGAACTGGAACGCCATCGCGCGGACGCTTCGCGAGAACACGGATGTCGCCCTGACGCTGTACCGCAACGGGTCGTGGGCGGCGTGACGCGCGCGTGCAAACGCCGGCGCGAACGTCGTGGCAGCGTTACTCGGCGCGGAGCGCCTCGAGGGGATTGAGCCTCGATGCGCGACGTGCCGGCAGCCAGCACGCCGCGATCGCCACCACGAAGAGCAGAACGGTCATCGATCCGAAAACCCCGGGATCCCGCGGGCTGATGCCGTAGACGAGCGACGACATCATGCGGCTGGCCGTGATCGCGGCCAGGAGCCCGGCAGCGGCGCCAAGGGCAGCCACGGCCGCTCCCTGCCGCACGATCATCGCGGCGACATCGCGCGGCGCCGCGTCCAGCGCGAGGCGCACGCCGATCTCCGCCGTCCGCTGGGCGGAGAGCGACCTTCCCGAAGGCTGGGACAGCATGACGTTTCTCTGCAGCGAGAAGGTCGAGACTGAGCGGCTCCTGCGAACCGTCATTCGATCTCGATGGTCATCGCGGTGTGCGAAGCGGCGGATCGCCGCGGACCATGCCGCGCCGGCGTCAGAACGTGAGGCGGCCGCCCAGTTGGAGCACCCGCGACCCCGACGCGCCTGTGATCCGGCCGAAGTCGGCGTTGTTCACGCGAAGCTCGGGGCTGTTGTAATTCTGCCGGTTCAGGATGTTGAAGCATTCGGCGCGGACCTGCAGCCTCCGGCTCGGGCCGACCTGAAAACTCTTGGCCACCGTCATGTGCACGTTCAGCGCCGAGGGACCGCGCGCCATATCCAACTGATATGTGCCCGGGCGAAGCGTCGCGTTGGTGACGGGGCTGACAGGAACCCTCGCGAACGCTTGCGGGTTCAGGTAGATGCAACCCCGCGGGTCGCAGCGATCGCGCCAGTCGCCGTACACCGGGTCGACGCCCGGCACGATATCAGGCCGGCTGCGGTCGATACCCGACGGCTGCTGCACGCGCAGGGTGAGGCCGCTGCGGTACTGCGCGATCCCCGAGAGCTGCCACCCTCCGACGAGGCCGTTGACCACGCCGTGGCCTTGGTTGATGCCCGGCAGCTCGTAGATGAACGATCCGTTCAGACGATGACGCACGTCGTTGCTGGCCGGACCGCGATCGTATTCCGGATCCCAGAAGTCCTGATTGTTGTCGAAGCTCGCGATGTAGTACGCGGAGAGGTCGCCGCCCTGCGTCGCGATGCTCTTGGCGAGGGTGTAGTTGACGTCCCACGAGTAGCGGTCCAACATCCGTTTCCGCAGCGACGTCTGCAGCCCGTTGTATTGCATCGTCTGGCTGCTGTCCACGTAGTAGCCGCCGGGCGCGCCGAGCAGCGGGTTGGGCCGCGCACCCGTCTGCCGATCGAAGGCCTGCGTCAGCTGCCGCTGAAGCGGGAAATCGCGGCCGTCGGTGCGAAGATAGCTCACCTCCGCCGCCATGGTCGCGGCGAACGAGTGCTGCACGCTCGCCATCGACTGGATCGTGTACGGCGCCTGGATATTCGGGTCGAACAGCGAGAAGACGCTTCGCCGGCCGCCTGAATCCGCGAGCGCGAACCCGCTGGACTCGTCGGTGTAGATCGGCCACGTGATGCCGCGCGCCGCGATCTCCGTGCGGTTGTAGGTGATGCGGAACGGGATGAACGGATTGGCCGCGCTCTGGCGGACTGTCGCCATCAGGTGAGGGCTGAAGAGATACCCGACCCCGCCGCGGACCACCGTCCGCTCGTGCTCATCGACGGACCACGCGAACCCCATGCGCGGACCGAAATTGTTGCGGTCAGGTTCGTACGGCCTCAGCGGATCCCGCAGCGCGCCGAAATCCATTTTCCGAAGGTCGGTGGGCGCCTCGTAATTGACAATCTCCACGGCGACGTCGGTTGTCGGCCGCACTTCGACGACGCCGTAGTAGTCGTAGCGCAGGCCGAGATTCAGCGTGAGGCGATTGCCGACGCGCCAGTCGTCCTGGAAGAAGCCGCTGTACTGGTCCATCTTCGAATCGTGCGGCGGCGCGCCGAACGACGTCGCGAGCGATGTCGGGACATTGGCGAGCAGGTCCGCGTAGGTCTGGTACGTGAATGACGGGTTCTCCGGGTTGAGTCGGCCGCCGGTTTCGCGCATGAAGCGGAAGCCCGCCTTCAGCAGATGGCGCTGGTACGCGCGGCTCAGCTTTTGCTCGACGCTGTAGGTCTTCCCCGCCATGTCCCAGATTTCCGATCGCGGCGTAGCGAAAAGGTTCGTGACGGCGAACGCGGGCATGCGCCGGCCGTACGGCAGAATCTCGGGCGGCGCATTCGGCTGCATCACGCTGAGGAATCCGTCGAGGCGCGCCAAGTAGGTGCGGTTCCATCCGAACCGGCTCTCCGAGATCCACGTCCCGTGTGTCATCGTCATCTGCGCCGCGACACGATCCTGCTCGTTCGGATATTCCCGATCGTTCGCGTTGTTCTCGACGAGCCTCGGCTCCAGCGTGAACGGACGCAGCCGTGTGTAGGTCACCGCGAGATTCGAGCCGTTGAACACCGACACGTCGCCCTTGCCGACGACGTGGTTCTCCGTGCGCCGACGCGTGCCGAGACCGCGCGCCCGTCCGATCCGCGGATCGACCACGCCCGACGTGGAGACGATCGGCTCGGTCGGAAGCTTCAGCACGCTGAGCACGACCGCGGTTTCTGGAAACGGCAGCGCACGGAGAATCTCGTCGCGCACCGACTGATACGGGACGACCGTATCGAGGTTCACCTGCACTTCTTCGCGGTAGCCCTCATAGGTGCCGAAGAAGAACGCCTTGTTGTGGATCACCGGTCCGCCGAGCGTGCCGCCGTACTGGTTGAACGACCCGACCGGCTTGGCCGGCGCGAAGAAGGGCCGCGCGTTGAATTTCTCGTTCTGCCCGCTGTAGAACGCGGAGCCGTGGAAGGCGTTCGTGCCCGACCGGCTGATCACGTTGATCTGGCCGCCGGCCACGCCCCCGTACTCCGCCGGCAGCACGCCCTTGACGATCTGCACCTCCGCGATTGAGTCGATGCTCATGACCGAGATTTGGTTCTGACCACCGTACTGCGCGAGCGATCGCGCCTCGGGATTCGAGTTCGCTTCGGTTCCGTCGACGGTGACGCCCGTCCCGCCCGCCGCGACGCCGTTCATCTGCACGTCGCCCGCGCCGCTCGTGCTCACGCCGGGCGTGAGGCTCATCAGGTTGGTCAGGTTGCGGCGGTTGACCGGCAGCTCGCGCACTTCCTGGGTGCCAAGCCGGTCGGCCTGCAGTGACGCCGACGTCTCGGTGAGCGGCGACTGGCCGGCGACGGTCACGGTTTCTTCGAGTGCGCCCACCTCGAGCGAGAACGCCTGGCGCACGGTCTGGCCGGCGCCGAGTGGCATGCCTTTGTTCTCGAGTGTCTTGAACCCCGTGAGCTCGATCTTGACGGTGTAGATCCCAGCGGGAAGCGCCGAAAGCACGAATTCGCCGTTGCTGTCGGTGACCGCTGCGCGCGCGACGCCTGTGCCTTCATGCGTCGCCGCGACGGTGGCGCCAGGAATGACCGCGCCGCTGGTGTCGCGCAACTGGCCGACGAGCGTCGCGGTTGTGACCTGCGCCTGTGACGGCGACGGAAGGAGAAGCGCTGAAGCGGCGAGGATCAGCACGAACCGTTGGAAGTCCCGCATTGGCCCACCTTTCAATGCGTCGCGCGACAGATCTCGAGATCGGCACGCGGTGTAACACGGCTCGATCGCCGCTGTCAACACACGCCGACGAGCAATCTGCGCACGCGTCAGTCCTTCGCTAGAATGTCGAGCATGCGCCCAGTGCGGCCCTGCGCTCGTATCGCGACACTCGACACCGCCACCCAGGCGGAGCGTGGCAGAGCCGCCTACTCGCGGCACTGCAGCCGCTGCCACGGTGAGGACCTCGGCGGCCGCCGCGACTATCCGCTGAGCGGCGGGCGTTTCCTGGATCGATGGGAGGCGCACACACTCGAACACCTCTTCGTGCTCATTCGCGACAGCATGCCGCCTGACGGCACCAATACCGTGGATCCGAACGAGAAGCGCGACATCGTCGCATGTCTCCTTCAACAGAACGGGTTCCCGGCGGGCACGACCGAGTTGTCACGCGACGAAGCGGTGCTGGCGAGGCTCGCGATCGAGCGAAGCGGCGGCCGTACGGCGGCGAAGGTTGGCTCGCTGGTGCGGGCGATCGGCTGCCTGACGCTGCGCGGCGAGCGCGAGTGGACGCTCACCCGCGCCACCGAACCGGAGAAGACGGCGCTTCCGACGCCAGGCGGGGCGAACACGCAGCCGCTCTCGCCGGCGTCCGGCACGCGCGTGGTCGGGTTGATGAATGTCTTTCCGAGCCCGGCCGCGCACCGCGGGCATACGATGCGCGCGATCGGATTCTTGATGAAGAGCGGCGATGACGACGCAATCAACGTCGTGACGCTCGAGATGGTGACGCCGGGCTGCGGAAACTAGAATCTTCTACTTCGTCGCGCCGCTGATCACCCGCTCGGGCTCGACGACGGTCGACACGCCTTCGGCCGTCATGATCTTCGCGAGCACGTCCGCGGTCGCTTTCGAGAACCGGACGTTCATCCAGCGTGTCGTCACCAGTTGCTCTCGAACCCACGTGTTCCACAGCGGGAATTGCCGTTCGAGATCGGCTGTTGGAGAGCCGCGCAGTTCCGCAATCGCAAGCGCCACGCCAGGCGAGCTTCTCAGGCCTGCCGTGCAGTGAATGACGACGCGATCGATGTCCGCCCACCGATCGAGGAACTCGATGATCGCGGCCGCGTGCTCCGGCAAACAGATGATGGAACGGCATCGGGCTCGGGGCCGCGATATCACTGAACGAGATCCTCCGCACATCCGCGAACTGCGCTGAAAGCGCCGCCGGTTGGCCCCTCGGGTCGGTAATCGAGATGCAGATCTCGCGGCGCGACGGCTGATATGCCGATGCGCGGAACGCCGACAGGACGACGATCTCGGCCGGCGGCCGCGGCGGCATCGACGCCTCGTGGCGCGGTTGTCTCGCGGGCCGACACGAACTTCGTTTGCGTGCCTTTGCCACCGATGATTATTGTCGCCGGTTGTGCGTAAATTTACAGGATTGTCGAGCGGGCGACGCCGGCCGGCAACGTCACGGCTGAATTCTGAACGCGACCGAAACGACGCCTTCATGGACTCGATGACCAGGTATGCGGCATGCGCGCATCCAGACCGATCCGCCTGGTCCAGTCACCATCATCGCAAGTCCGTCGGCGCGCCGACTCGTGCGTTGTAAGAACGTTCTCGCAAACACGCGTTCTACTTAGCCTCGCGGAGGTCTTAGAGAACGACGCGTTCGCTTGAGGCGCCGCGGTTGCGTTCGTATCACGAGCGTGTCGCCGGTACGGTCAAGAAGAACCGCAGGCGAGCGGCGTTATCGGATGACGACGGATCTACTTGCACGATTCGCTAGGCGGCCGCGTCTACGAGTTACGCGCACGACGCGTCAACGACGGACGGTCCGTTGCGATCGCGCGAAACTCGCGGCGGCTGCGCAACCAATTCCCAAGAGCGCCAGCGTCGCAGGCTCCGGCGTCGGACCGGGCGCCACTGATCCTTCGACCGTCATCCATAACGAGAAATTGGGCGGAAACGGGTCGCCAGGAGACTTCAGCTCCAGCATTGTTCCTTGTTCGCGCAGGTGGAGAAACGCCGTGCTTCGGTTTTCGGATGGTCCGTTGGCCCACGCCCATTGTGGGAAGCCGGTACCCGTCGGGAGCGGATCGGTCGAGAGGCCGATGAACAGCAGCCCGAATCCAGGGACGACGCTGAAGTCCGGGGATGCGGTAAACAGCGTCTTCGAGCCGCTTCCAAAGCTGACGTTCTGCAGCGAAAGCGACGGGAGGAGCGGGACCGGCTGTCTACTCACGAGGCGCGCACTGGCCGCGGCGGGCGCGCCATCGGTCGGCGTGTAGTTCCACAATTCGAGCGCCGTGTCGCTGAACACTCTGCCGCGAATCCCCACCCGCGTGATTGCGAGCGGCCGCCGTGCAGGATCGAGCGCTGTCGGAATGAGCACGTCGTCAATGACGACGAACGGGTGCGCCACGGAGGTGGCCGGCCCCGTCAGATCGGTGTTGGCGTAAAAGAGGGAGATTGGATCGGCGCGCAGTGGCGTCGACACAAGCATCGCTGCGATGGCAGAAACGGCGGCTCTCCTCATGTGCTCGACCTCCTCGCGTCCGTAGATTTCGACTGTGCATCCGGGAAAGTTCGACACGTCGCGGCCAGCAACCGCGTCTGTGGCGAGCCGGCCTCCAGCCCGTCCACTGCGCGTCTCGACGACGAGGTCGTCTCATCGCGCTCCGCGTGCAAGACCGGCTCCGCGGACGGCGAGGCGCAGGCGCGTAGATACGGTGGTCAGCCTTGCGTCATCTTCCGCTTGTTGAGAAGCACCAGTGGGTCTAGGACGGAGCGCCGCGCCGGTAACGCCGGACTCGCACGGCCGTCGCGGCCAGACCGACCAGCAGCAACGAAGTGGGTTCGGGCGTCGGCGTCCCGCCGAACGTGAAATCGAGCGCCACTGGCCGGCCGACGCCCGGCGTGTTGTTGTGCGTGAAATCGTCGATCGTGCCCGTCGCGAAGCCGCGGCCGACGATATGTTTGGAAAAGTCGAACCGGTCGTGGGTGTCGAATACATTCAGGACGCCCGCGAGGGTGAAGGGCGCCGGCCCGGCGCCGCACGTCGTGAAGCTCGTCTCGGTGTCGCAAAACCTAATCGGCACATCTTTGCTCGTGAAATGAAGTGTCCCATCGATGAGCACGAAATCAGTCGATCTGCCGACAAGAGCCGCGGCTCGCAACAACACGTCGGCAGACAGATCCGCCTCGGCGCCGGTTCGCAAAGGGCCGCTGTCGCGCAACGCGACACCGAGACCGATGTCCTCGAAACCCTGGCCGGCAACGTCGAATCCGGGAGCGCTGAGCCGAAAGTCGATGAATGGCCCAAGCTCGATGTGAACTACGCCAGAGCTGATCCGAACAGGATCCGCGTAAGCGGATGGCGGTGGCACAGCGAAACCCAGAACGACCAAGACGCATGTCCACTTCAGCATTCGCTACCCCGCATTCAAGCCTCTGCAGTCGGCCAATTACTGTCTGGGGGAGCCACCGCGCTATTCAGGTCTGTTTGAAGACGACACGTTTTGGCGGTCGCAAGCGGCGGGCCAGGCCATCTGGTCGAAGTCATCGCGTGAACCGCGCGACAGATGCCGCCAGGACGTCCACGAGCAGCGGGGTCTCGCGGCCGCGGTAGGTTGCTCGCACTCAGTTGTGTCGCGCGTTCATCGCAAACGGACTGGCGTTATCCATAAAGGACAGACCAGCGCCACTGCGCCCAGGGGCCCCGTCTTATGCCGAGCGCGGCGTCGGACTTGCAAACCGGCGCGGAGCGCCACGACCTCGCGTCCGGCAACGCTGGCCCTGCTCGCCTCGGCGATGGAGATCTGCGCCATGCGGCGCGCTCGAAAGCACGGCGGCCAGCTCGAGCCGTAGCGCAGGTCGCGCCACGCGTTCTCGAGCCAGACGAACGAGCGCACGTCGCGGTGCCGCTCTCTGGCATGCGTGACGCCGCCGAAGTCGCGGAGCGCGGCAAGCCGGGCGCCGGGCAGCGGAAGTCCCCGCCGGACGTACTCCTCCTCCGCTTCGGCAAGATGCGCCGCGATTTCTTCATCCAGATCGCGATCGATGTCGCGCGGACGCACGAGTGCATGCACACGGCGCAGAAGAGCCCTCACACGGCTCACGACAGGTCCTCGGAGATTCTGAAGAACCGGTCGACGATGCCGGCCGCGAGGCGCCATTCGGCTTCTTCCGCGTGGAGCTGTTTGCGACCTGCGCGTGTCAGCGCGTAGACCTTCACGCGGCGGCCCGTCTCCGAGTCGCCCCATTTCGTCGAGACCCACCTGAGCTGCTCCAGCCGCACGAGCGCCGGGTAGAGCGTTCCTTGATTCAAGGCGAGGGCGTCGCCGCTGATCTGCTCGAGTCGCCGCGCGATGCGATACCCGTGGAGCGGCCCAAGCGCCTCGAGGGTCTTGAGGATCATCAGGCCCAGCGTCCCATACAGCACGTCACGCTTGGCGGCCGACACAGGTTGGAAGACTACATGTCAAACATGTTGGAAGTCAACATGTACGCGACGTGACCGACTTCAATCCCTGATGAGCACGCGAGAAAAATGGTGGCGCGCTGCAGAGCTTCTTATTTTCCCTGTACCGGAGCGCGCTTCGCTTCCTGATTGATTCTCAGGGTGGCTACAATCGGCCAGATCACTCGAGCAATCGTCTGGTGCCGGATCGTACCGCCGGACCGGGGGGCCCATGATTGGCCAGACCATCGCCCACTATCGGATCACCTCCCGCCTTGGCGAAGGCGGCATGGGGGTCGTGTACGAAGCGGAGGATCTCCGTCTCCACCGTCGCGTTGCGCTCAAATTCCTGCTCCCCGGCCAGCTCGATGATCGCGCCGCCCGTGAACGCTTCGAGCGCGAGGCGCGTGCCGCGTCGGTCCTGAGTCACTCACACATCTGCGTGCTGCACGACGTGGCCGAGCACGAGGGCCACCCGTTCCTGGTGATGGAGCGACTGCAGGGATCGTCGCTTCGCGAACGGTTGAAGGCGGGGCCGATGCCGGTCGCACAGCTCCTCGAGATCGGCATTCAGGTTGCGGACGCGCTTGACGCCGCTCACGGGGCCGGCATCGTGCATCGTGACGTCAAGCCGGCCAATATCTTTCTCACCGAGCGCGGCGACGCCAAGGTCCTCGACTTCGGCGTCGCCCGGCTTCGATCCGCAAATGGCGGCACCGCCCCGTCGCAGATACTCACGGTCGAACCGCTCACGATGCCCGGCGCCACCGTGGGCACCGTCGAGTACATGTCGCCCGAGCAGGTCCTGGGCCGTCCCGCCGACGATCGCTCCGACGTCTTCTCGCTGGGGGTGGTGCTCTACCAGATGGCCACGGGCACGATGCCGTTTCCAGGCCCATCGACGGGCGCAGTGTTCGACGCGATCCTGCACAAGGCGCCGACCTCCGCAGTGCGACTCAATCCGCGAGTGCCGGCGGATTTGGGACGAGTCCTCAACCAATGCCTGGAGAAGGATCCCGCCAGGCGCTGGCAATCGGCGGCCGCTCTGCGCGACGCGCTCATACGCTGCCGCGACGCCGCCCGACCACCAAGTCTGCGCGCGGTCGCGCGGCGGTGGGCAGCCAGTCCTTCGTCCTGGATCACGGCCGGGCTCGTCGCGACGTTTGTCATCGGTAGCGCCGTGGTCTACGCTCGCCATCGCGCGACGGCCCGATGGGTCCACGAGGACACGCTGCCGAAAATACGCGCGATCATCGACGCCGCCGGGCCCGGCAATTATCTCGCGGCGTACCGCCTGGCCGAACAGGCCGAACGCAGCTTGCCGCGCGATCCAGTGGTCCAGGAACTGATGCGACACGTGTCGGTGAAGCCGACCGTCTTGACGGAACCGAGCGGCGCCACCGTGTGGGTGAAGCCGTACCTCGAACGCGACGCGCCGTGGCAGCGCCTCGGGGACACACCTGTCCGCGACGTGCGCCTGCCAATCGCGCAGATGCGCTGGCGGGTGGAAAAGGCCGGTTTCGCGCCGATCCTGCGCGCTCGCAGCCCGGCGAAGGTCGATGAGAAACACGGCTCGTTCGTTCCCGACACCATCACGCTCCATCTCGTCCCGACCGCATCGCAGCCGCAAGGCATGGTTAGCGTCGATCGCACGGACGAACTGCCGCAGTTCCTCGTCGATCGGCGAGAGGTCACGAACCGCGAGTTCAAGCCATTCGTGGACGCCGGAGGGTACAAGGACCAGCGCTACTGGAAGCACGAGTTTCGCAAGGATGGCCGTCTGCTCTCGTGGGCGGAGGCGATGCAGGCCTTCGTCGATCGGACGGGGAGGCCCGGCCCGGCGACGTGGGAGGCGGGTGATTACCCGGACGGCAAAGGCGACTTCCCGGTGGGCGGCGTGAGCTGGTACGAGGCGGCCGCGTTCGCCGAGTTCGCCGGGAAGAGTCTGCCAACGCTCGACCACTGGTGGGCCGCGGCCGGACAGCCGCGCGGATCACAGGCTCTCATCGCCCTGAGCAACTTCAGCGGGCGCGGTCCGATCGCCGCCGGCAGCAGCGATGCCATCACGACGTTCGGCGCCGTCGACATGGCCGGCAACGTCCGCGAGTGGTGCTGGAACGCCGCCCCGCAGGGGCGGACGCTGCGCGGCGGCGCGTGGAACGATCAGACCTACATGTTCGGCGATGTCACGCAGGCGCCCGCCTTCGATCGCTCGGAGACGAACGGCTTTCGCTGTGTCAAGTATCGCGAAGGATGGACGCCTCCGGAGAAGCTCCTTGCTCGCTACGGCGGCAACGAGCTCCGCGACTTCACAAAGGAGAAGCCGGTCTCAGACGAGGTGTTCGCCGTCTATCGTCGCCTGTTCGATTACGATGCGCGCGACCTCCAGGCCAGAGTCGAGGCCAGGGACGAGAGCCGGCCGGACTGGATACGCGAGCGCGTCTCGTTCACAGCGGCCTATGGCGACGAGCGCGTGATCGCGCAGCTCTATCTGCCAAGAACCGGTCGCGCGCCGTACCAGACCATCGTGTATTTTCCGGGATCGGACGCCGTCCGCGCGGGTCCCTCGGACGCAGTCGATGAACGGCTCCCGTTCGAGTTCTTCATCCGGCCGCTTCTCAAATCGGGTCGCGCCGTCCTCTACCCTGTTTACAAGGGCACGCACGAGAGAAACGGCGGCAGGGCCAACTACTACTACGCGCTTCACGTTTCGGGCGACCCGACGCGGGAGTATGCGGATTACCAGGTGGCGCTCGTGCGAGACGTCCGACGCGCGCTCGACTTCCTCGAGTCCCGACCTGACATTGACCACAAGAGAGTGGCCTTCGAGGGGTTCAGCTGGGGTGCGTTCATCGCGCCAATGGTCCTCGCCGTCGAGCCGCGTTTCGCCGCCGCGGTGCTCCCGGCGGCAGGATTCGATCCGTGGACCCGTCCGCGTCCTGAGGCCGATGTCTTCAACTACGCACCGCGCGTCAAACTCCCCGTCCTGGTCATGAATGGACGCTACGACCTCGTTTCGCCGCTGGACTCGGGAGTGCGTCCCATGTTCGAGCTCCTCGGGACCTCGCCTGAGCACAAAGCGCTGCGCGTGTACGACAGCGACCACACGATCCCTCGCAGCGAGTTCATTCGCGAGGCGTTGGCGTGGCTCGACAAGTATCTTGGCCCCGTCCCGTCATCCGCGGCCACGACCACGGATTGAGCGTGCTCGGCGCCGCGTGAGTTATTTCGGCGTCAGCTTGAGCAGCTTGCCGCCGCCGCCGTCGGTCAGCACGTAGACGGCGCCGTCCTCGAAGACGCGGACGTCGCGGATCCGCTCGTTGAGATCGGCGAGCAGCGCTTCCTCGTTGACGACCTTGTCGTCCTTTCCCAGCTCGAGACGGAAAATCGCCTGGCCGGCCAGGCCGCCCACGAGAACGCTGGTCTTCCACTTCGGGAAGAGGTCGCCGCGATAGAACGCCAACCCGGACGGCGCGATGACCGGATCCCAGTAGTATCGCGGCTGCTCCAACCCCTGCTTCTCGACAATGGCCTCGCCGATCTTCGTGCCGGGATAGTTGATGCCGTGCACGATCACCGGCCACCCGTAGTTCTTGCCCTTCTCGATGAGATTCAGCTCGTCGCCGCCGCGCGGCCCGTGTTCGACTTCCCAAAGCCGTCCGTCGGGCGCGAAGGTCAAACCCTGCGGCGTCCGATGACCCATGGTCCAGACTTCCGGCAGACCCATCGACGGATTGCCGGGCGCCGGCTTTCCCTCCGGCGTGATGTGGATCACCTTGCCCAAATACTTATCCGTGTGCTGCGCCTGCAGCGGAATCGGATCGCCGGTGGAGCGGTCGCCAATCGCGACGAACAGGTTGCCGTCCTTCGGATCGATGGCGATGCGAGAACCGGTCTGGCTCACCGCTCGATTGGTAAAGGGCGTGCCCTGAAAGATGGTGTGCACGTTCGACAGCGTGCCCTCGTCCTCGTTCAACGTGGCGCTGTCGATCGCCTGGACGCAGGTGTCGGCATCCACGGTGCGCATGTAGACGAAGAAGATTCTGTGGTTGCTCGCGAAGTTTCGATCGAGCGCCACGTCGAGCAGGCCCGCTTGTCCGCGGTAATAGACCGGCGGCAGGTTCGTCGTGATGGTGTGCACCGGCGAACCATCCTTGTTGAGGATGCGGATGCGGCCCGGCTTTTCCGTGAGGAGAAACCGCCCGCTCGGCAGGAGCGCGACCGCCCACGGATTATCGAGGCCGCCAGCGATCGTCGTGACCGCAACATCCGTCGTCTTGTGATACGGCGCGTGCGTCTGGCCCGGAAAAATCGGATGGTCGGTGTCCAGTTCGGGCGAACGTTTGTCGATGGGCTGACCTTCGACCGTGAATTTCTCGAAGGAGCGGCGCGTCTGGGCGAACAAGAGCGCGAAAGACACTCCAAGTCCGGCAAGAATGCATGCGATCACTATTCGTTTCATGTCGATCTCCAGGAAACGAGCCGCGAAAGGTGATTGGTCATGAATCCGTGGATGGCGAAGGCGGTCGTGCTCGCAGCCACAGTGGTGATGATGGCCATCCGCGCGCCGCATGGCCGCCGAAGTCGAAGTGTGAAGGTCGCAAAGAGCTGTAAGACGCCGCTAGAAACTGGCCTCTTGGTTCTCGCGTGGACAGGATTCCTGGTCCCTCTGATCTGGGTGGCGACACCGGCGTTCAGGTTCGCTGAGTACCCTCTGCGCACCGGCCCGCTCGTTGCCGGCGCGCCCAGTACACGGCACGGACGAAGCGTCTTGTCCCGTACGTTTGGTAGACGATGCTGGGCCGGCTAACCGCGGCTGGACATCACACGTTGGCGGTGAGCGGATCCATCATCGGCGTTCGGACCTCCAGCGCCATGAGAATGCCGTCGAGGTTCACGGGCGCGCGGCGGAAGATCTCGTCGCCCAGCGCCGCAGAGATCGCGTTCAGAACCGCCGCGCAACCGGCGGCCACCGGAGGCTCGCCGATGCCGCGTGCACCAACCGGCGTCTCCGGATCCGGGAGCTCGACCGCCGCCCACGCCATGTGCGCCGGCGCATCGAGAATGGTTGGCGGTTTGTTGTGATGGAATCGTTTGGCGACCGGCACGCCGTAATGCTGGTCATACACCCACTTCTGGCCGATCGCATGTGAGATACCCAACATCGAACGGCCCAGAATCTGGCCGCCGAGGGCCGCCGGATGGATGACGGTCCCGACGTCTGCCACGGCGAGGAAGTCGACAATGTGGTACGCACCCGTTTCGACGTCGACTTCGACTTCAGCAAAGGACGCGACGAACGACAGCGACGTCCCGTCGCGCGGGTACATGTCCTTTGCGACTCCCATCAGGCCCTGACCGGCAAGCGCGGTCGCGGAGGCAACCGTGAACTTGTTGATGTCCTTGGGCAGCTCGTGGCCGTCGTAGATGCCTCCGAGCTCGATCGCCCGCTGCGCGGCGCGCGCGAGCGTCATGCCGGCGCCGCCTCCCTTGCGCGACACGCGCTGGTTGGCCACGACGTACTCTTCGGGCCGGCCGCCGAGATCCTTCGCGGCGATCTGCTGCAGCTTCGTGATCGCATTGCTCGCCGCGGCATGGGCGGCGCGCGTCATCGCATGCGTCGTCTGGCTGCCGCCCGAGACGCAGCTCCACGGCAGGTTCTTGGATGTGTCGCCCCACGTGATATCGACCATGTCCCACGGCACGCCCATCATCTCCGCCGCCACGCGCTGGCAGTCTGACCAGGCTTCAGTGCCGAGATTGCCGATTCCGGTCTGGATGGACATACGGCCGTCCGGCTTGATGACGAACAGCCCATCGAAGCCGACCGAGCCGGCGCTATACGAGCTGATCGCGACGCCGCTGCCGCGCACCTTCGATCCCTGGCGCTGGCCGCTCCGACTCTTGCGCTCATCCCACTTGAAGATCTCCGCTCCCTTATCGAGCGCCTCTTTGATGAAGCAGCTGGTCGGGTAGGCCCGATCACCGCGCGCATTCGCCGGACCGAATTTGGCTTTGCCCGAAGGCGCATTGATCCGCCGGATCTCGACCTGATCGATCCCGAGCTGGCGTGCCGCCTTGGCGATCACCGGCTCCATCAGGACGATGCCCTGCATACCGCCAGGCTGGCTCTGCGCGCGGCGAGGTGGTGTGTTGGAAATCGCGGTGACGCCGCGCCAACGCATCGCCTCGGGCTGGAACAGCAGTGACGCGAAGCGTGCGGCCGTGTTGCCGTCGCCCCCGGGGCCGTACGGTCCGCCGTCGACCACGGTGAACATATCGAGCGCGGTGATTCGGCCTTCCTTGGTAAACCCGACCTTCATCCGGCCGTGCAACGCGGGACGCGCGCCACCAATGCCGTGCTCTTCCTCACGGCTCACACGCATCTGCACCGGCGTGCCCGTCTTCTTGGCCAGAAGCGCGGGGATGATATCCGTCACTGATCCCGTCCCCTTGCTGCCATAACCGCCGCCGCAGTACTCGCTGATGACGACGACGTTTTCCGGCTCGAGGCTCAACCAGCGGGCCACCGACATGACGGTCTGCACGACGCTTTGGGTCGACAGGTGAATGAACAGCTTGCCGTTCTGCCAGTACGCCATCGCCGTGCGACTCTCGAGGCACTGATGGCTGGTATTCGGCGTCGCAAACGTCTCGTCGAGAATGAGCGCCGCCTTCTTGAAGCCGGCCTCGATGTCGCCGTACGACCAGGGTGCGTCGGTGTCCTTGCCGAGCGGTAGACGGCCCGCCTTGTACTCGTCCACTTCCGCTGCCGTCCACTTCAGGTCGTGAATCTGCGGAAGCGGCAACGGCTGGCCCGGCACGGGAGCGGGACGAATCCAGACGTTCCCCTCCACACGGGGATTCATCGCACCGGGCAGCAGCGACGCGACCGGATCCACATTGAACGGCAGCGGTTCCCACTGAACCTCGATCCGTTCGATCGCTTCAGCGGCCGTGAGCTCGTCGACCGCCGCGACAGCCAGGACCGGTTCGCCCTGATAGAGCGGCTCGTTCGTCAACGCCTTCTCGCTGTTGGGGTTGGCCTTGATGAGCTGACCCGCGTCGTTGACCTGATCCTTGGGACCTGGCACTTCATCGGCCGTCAGAATCGCCTTCACGCCGGGCATGGCAAGCGCCGCGCGGGTGTCGATGCTCTTGACACGCGCGTGCGGGTAACGGCTCAGCAGGAGCCGCGCGTACAGCATCCCAGGCACGCGGAAGTCTTCGGAGTACCGCGCACGGCCGGTGACCTTCGCGCGGAGATCAGGGGTTGAGTAGTCCTGACCGACCAGCTTCTGTTCAGCCATCTCAGACCTCCACGCCAGACGAATTCCCGCAGGATCGCGTCGCGTTTAGACGCACAGCATATACCCCCGACAGGCAAACCAGCTCCGCAAAATGGCTGCGTCCGATCTGCCAGTTGATAGGTGCACTACGGCTTGCGGTCATATGTGAGGTCGCCTTCAGCCGCGCTGAGAATGAGATGCGTGACCTTGCCGCTGGCATCCAGGAAGAACTCGATCGTGCCCGCGGTCGAATCGAATCGGGTCTCGGTTTGTGGAACGAGAGGAAAGTCCTTCATATACAGGTGTCCCTGGTTCACGCTGACGATCTGCGTGCGACCGAAGAACGTGGCGGCTGCTGGCGGACCTCCTCGATACTTATATGCGCCAGCGTACCTTGCGAGCACAGAGGCGGGGACCTGCGCAACAGCCCTCGCCGTGTCCACCAGGTGCGGCGTATCCTTCTCGTTCTCGTTGCAGACATACTCCAGCAAGTCTGTGTCCGCCGCGTAGTTCAGCCCCAATGAGACCGTGAGCGGCGTGTTAAGTGTCTCGGCGTCGTCATAGGTAACCTGAAGCTGAATGTGACCGAAGTCGACGCGATGAAACCGCTCGGTCACGCGCAATTGTTCGGAGTGAGGATGGCCGACCATGTCGAGCCACGTCTTGTCGTTGAATCCCGCTGATTCAACGACAAGTGTGTCTCCTTCCCAATGACCCACTGAATACCCCATCCACGTCGGGTTTGGGTCCTTGGGCAACGGGCGACCATCGGTGTAAATCTGCCGGAAGCCGCCGAGCTCGTACAACAACGCCATGATATTTGGGGATTGAATGATCCGGTACAGCCTCGTCGCGCCGGCAGCAAAAATCGCCATAGGCCCGGGCGGCAGGCAATGCGTGACCGGATTGTCCCGCCTGAGGTCCAACGCGCGTTTCAGGAACAACGCCTCCGCGTTTGGACGGAAGATCCCCTCGTCTTTCAAGTCCTGGATGATGTCGAAGCGGTACGGGCTCTCGTCCGGCTCCCACAGTCCGGACAGATCCGGCTTGCCATCGTGGGTTCTCGGAGCTGGCGCCGAGCGGTTCGGCTTGCCGTCGGCCGTTCGCGGGATCCCCGGTGTGGGGAACTCGAGCCATTGAGCGCCGACGCAGACGGACAGTCCCACGGTCAGGGCTGCGGTCAGGATTCTGATCACGGAATCCCCCTTTGATGGCCGGATCACGTCTCTCGATTCGTTTGCCCGGATCGCTGCGCTACCGGACTGCGGCCTGCGTACTCGTCCGCGATGCCGGGACGAGATCCCGGCGATCGAGCGTGTTGACCTGGTCGATGACGCGCGCAAACGATCGCGCGACGGCTTCCAGACCGGCCGCCGGCACCCACTCCGGCTTGTCGTCGTCGGTGTGCTTGGTGACGGGCGACCGGATGATCTGGATCGATGGCACATCCTTCGCGACGATACCCATGTCACCCGAGGCGTTGGGATCCATGTCGGCAATCAGCCCGACGCCGAACGTCGCATACGACTTCAGCACGGTATCGAACAGACGCTCGCTGCCGTTGATCCACCAGCGGCGCGGCGCCACGATGTTCGCCTTGCGCATGACGCCGTTCCAGTACTTGGTGTCGGAGACGGACACATGCTCGCAGTTGATCATCAGCGCCGTCTTCGCCAGCACCGTCGCGCGGTTGTCGTGCATCCATCTGGTGCCCGGTGAACCGACGTGATGGCCCGCGGTGGCAACGAAGGTGATCGATCGCCGCCGCTGCTCTTTCGGGACCTGGGAAAAGTAGTCGAGCAGCGCCATCATCACGGACTGCCCCGACGCGTTGTCGAGCGACGCTTCGTAGTACCCGTCCTGATGCGCGATGACGATGATGTTCTCGTCCGTCATCCCCGGGAGCGTGCCCCACACATTGGAGCTCGTCAGCCCATCCTTCCGTTCGACCGACACGCTCATCTTGAGCTTCACCGCCTGACCTGCGCCGATCAGATCGCGGATCACCTTGCCGTCCTGGAAGCCCATGAAGAATCCGGGCGTGGTGATTGGCCGCGCCGCGGCGCCCTCGCCCGCGCGTCCGAGCGACTGCCAGATCGCGAAGTTATCGGAGATTCCATAGACGACGCCGATCGCCGCCGCGCCCTTCTCGAACGCACGCGACATCGCGTGCTCGTAGGCGGCCGAATGGCCCATCGATCCCGGCGCGGGAATGGAGTGGATCAGCACCGCCTTGCCCTTGACGTCGCGCCCGGCGAAATCGGCCGCGGTACCCGTTCCCACCCAGACGACGTCGAGATCGAGCCCGGCGGGGGGCGTGGCGGGCGAATCGAGCGACGGGTTCACCGACTTGAACGCGTACGACTTGCCGCCGGCGACGAACGTGTACTGCCAGTCGGTCGGGAACCACTGCGTGGGCAGCGTGAACGGCTGCCGATGAACGTCCTGGAGCCCGTACTTCTTGAATTTCGCTTCGGCCCAGTCGTGGACCATCGCTTCGTACTTCGTTCCGGCGATGCGGCCCCAATACTTGTTGCCGTCGTCGCGGCTCTTGAGCGAGATCGCGACGACCTCCTTCAAGGTGTCTTTCATCTTCAGGCCGTCGATCTTCAGGTACTTCTGATCCGCGGCCGGCACGAGCGGCCGCGCATAGGCGTCGTCGCGCACGTACCCGTTGGCGTCGAGCAGCCTCCGATCCTGCGCCGAAGGGAAATCCGACGACGCGAGGAACACGAACAGGCCGGAAACAATCGCCATCCGGGTCACGCCAACCGGCGCTCGACTGCTCATGACGGCCTCCTCCGATTGACATTCAATAGCGTGTCATCGTAGCGACCGATGGCCCGGCCGGCAACCAGGAAGTTGTGGCTCTCGCTCCGATCGCTTGTGCTAGGCTCTCGGCGTCCAGGCATCAGCGGCACCACGTTCACGAAAGGCCAGCATGCAGCCGCGGAACCCCGCCTCCATGTGCCTCGGCGTCGTGCTCCTTCTCACCTTCTCGTCTTCGGCCGATCCTCGGTTCGCCGCGACGAGCGATCGGCGGGTGACGCCGGGCGAATTCACCATCGATCACCCCACGCTGATCAACCTGGGCTTCGAATGGACCATACAGGGTGACGAGAATCGCAACGCCCGCGTTGACGTGTCGTATCGCAAACAGGGTGACACGCAGTGGAAGCAGGGCATGCCTCTGTTGCGTCTGCAGGGCGAGCGCATCTACCAGGCGGGCTCCTGGGACGTCGTCTCACCGAACATGTTCGCCGGGAGCATCCTGGACCTGGATCCCGATACGGCGTACGATGCGCGCTTCGTGCTGTCCGATCCGGACGGTATCGCGGGCCGGAGCGCGAAGACGGTCACGAAAACGGTGACGGTGCGCACGAGGGCCGAACCCAAGCCGTACGCCGGCGGACACGTGTACCACGTGTATCCAGCCACATATAAAGGCGCGAAGGTCGAACCGGCGTTCGACGGCGTGATGTGCGCGTACAAGACGTATTGCGGCGGCGGAGACACGACGACGACCGCTCGGCCTCGAGTCGGGCCGGGCGACACGATTCTCGTGCACGCCGGGCTGTACAAGTACCACGCCGAGTTCTACGGGCCGGATCGTTCGGTCAACACCACCACGCCATTCGAGGGCACGTACTACCTCACGGCCAGCGGCACGGCGGACAAGCCGATTGTCATCAAGGGCGCCGGCGACGGCGAAGTGATCTTCGACGGGAACGGCAACTTCAACCTGTTCAACGTCAAGGGCGGCGACTACAACTACATCGAAGGCGTGACGATCCGGAATACCGATATCGCGATCTGGGCGGGCACGCAGTTCCTCGGCGGGTCGAAGGGCCTGACGGTCAAGCACTGCCGCTTCGAGAACGTCGGGCTGGGCGTGTTCTCGAATTACTCCGGCTCGAGCGATTTCTACATCGCCGACAACACCTTCATCGGCCGCGACGATCCGAACCATCTGATCGGCTGGAGCGGAAACTTCTGGGCCCAGTTCGCCGGCGTCGACAATCAGAAGTTCCCGCCGACGATGGCGTCGTATGTCGCCGTCAAGGTGTACGGCCCGGGTCACGTCGTCGCGTACAACTACGTCGCCAACTTCCACGACGGCATCGACGTCGAGACCTACGGAAACCCTGACGGCTCGAGCGCCGCGGACGGCCCGCACTACCCGACGAAAGAGTACTGGGACCGGCGACCGGTCGCGATCGATTTCTACAACAACTACATGACCAACTTCCACGACAACGCCTTCGAGATCGACGGCAGCCTGCACAACGTGCGTGTCATGCGGAACATGATGATCAACTCCGCGTCGCACCCGATGTGCAATCAACCCGCCGTCGGCGGCCCCATCTACTGGATCCGCAACATCGCGTACCATGCGCCGACCGGCTCGACGCGGATGACGAGCGGCGCCGCCGGCGTGCTCTTCTACAACAACACCATCCTGACGGAGACGACGGCGGCGAGCTCGGCGAACGCGCATTGGCGGAACAACCTGATGCTCGGAGAGAATTCGGCTCCGGCGATCTTCAGCGTGACGACGTACACCAACTACAGTTCGTCCGACTACAACGGTTTCCGGCTCAATCCGGGAGCGGACGTCTCTTTTCAGTGGACGTCGCCGCCGTTCAGCGTCCACGCGGATTACGCCGGCCTGCTGCGCGGCGGAGGCGACGGCGGCGAAGGCGGTGGAGCGCCTGCCGGACGCGGCAGAGGAAACGCGCGCGCGGCCGAATCGTCGATGGACGTGCGTCGCTTTGCGACGCTCGCGGAATATGCGCGGGCGACGGGCCAGGATCAGCACAGCGTCACGCTGGACTACGACGTGTTCGTGAACGTCCCGAAGCTCGATGGAAAAGATCTTCGCCGCGCCTCAAGCCGGGGGCGGCGGCGATCGATCGCGGCGTGACGCTGCCGAACGTGACTGATGGCTTCACTGGTCAGGCGCCCGATCTGGGCGCGCTCGAATTCGGCCAGGCGCCGCCGCATTACGGACCGCGGCCCTGACGCACAGCCGGGAGGATCACATGCAGCCGATGTCTTTCGTACGTCGGTCCCTTGTCGCCGGGATGGTGATGAGCGTGCTGCTGCTGTGCGCCGCGCGATCCGCGATCGCTCAGGAGACGGTGCAGAACGGTTCCGTGTTCGGCACGATCACGGATGAAACGGGCGCCGCCTTGCCTGGCGTGACGGTATCGGCCACGAGCCCGGCGCTCCAGGGCGCGCAGACTGCGGTGTCCGACGGACAGGGCGCCTATCGACTGTCCAACCTCCCGGCCGGCGTGTACCGCATCGAGTACTCCGTTTCGGGGTTCCGCACCGACATCCGGAGCGGCTTCACTCTGGCCGTCGGCTTCAACGCGCGCGTCGATGTGACGATGAAACTCGGCGCGGTGGAGCAGATGGTCGAAGTGAGCGGGCAATCGCCGATCGTCGACGTCTCGACGTCGGTCGTGAGCAACACGTTCACGCGAACCAATCTCGACAGCGTGCCGACCAGCCGCAGCATCTTTCAGGCGGTGTATCTGGCGCCCGGCGTCCGGCCGACGAACACGCCCGACGTGGGAGGAAGCCAGTTGGGGAACCAGCAGGCGATGGGCGCGTACGGATACAGCGGCAACATGGTGCCGCTCGTCGACGGGATCAACGTGCTGCAGGCGAACTCGCTGAGCGGCGGCTCATCGCCGGGCGACTTCGTCGACTACGATTCGCTGGCCGAGCTCAAGGTCGTGTCGACGGGCTCGGATGCCGACGCCGGACCGCCGGGCACGCTGATGATTGCCGTCATCAAGACGGGCGGCAACGACTATCACGGCGACGGCCGCCTGATGCGGCAGTGGTCGGGATTTCAGGCGACCAACCTTCCCGACACGTTTCCCGGCGGCTCGGGCGTGAACCGGCTGAAGGACTTCACGGACGTGTTCGCCGATTTCGGCGGCAAGATCGTGAGGGACCGGTTGTGGTTCTATTGGGCCTCACACTTCCAAACGAAGAACACCTCGGTGATCGGCTACATCGGCCCCGACGGGAATCCTGGATTCGATCTGTTGCATCAGGACAATCACGTCGCCAAGGCGACCTTGCAAGCGACCAGGAACATCAAGTTGGTGGGGTTCTTCGAGGACGCGTCGAAGATCGAGCCGGAAAGAAACGGGAGCTCGACCGTCGCCTATCCATCCACGTACAACTTCAGCGATCACTTCCGCACGGCCAAAGGCGAGGTGCTCTGGACGCCGAACGGGCGAACAATGCTCGACATCCTGGGCGGCTATTATTGGCAGCCCTATAGTTATCCGAACCAGGAAGGTCAGAACGTGCCCGGGAATCCCTGGACGTTCAATCAGACCACCGGCGTCTCGACGGGGCCGATCAGCAATGTCAGCTCGGGTGACATCGGCAGCCACAATCGTCTGCAATCCTCCGGCAGCCTGACGTACCTGCCAAGCGGAACACACTCGTTCCAGTTCGGCTACCTGGCGTTCTTCCCGCAGTCCGACACGAAGGAGAATCCGAACCATCCGTCGGGAAACTATCAACTCCAGGTCCAGACGATTAACGGCGTCATCACGCCGTATCAGGTGTTGACCTACAACTTCCCGCTCAGCGTCGCCGGAAAAGAACGCGCGTTCGGTCTGTACGTCAAGGACACGTGGCGGATTTCGAATCGCTGGACGCTGAGCCCCGGACTCCGGTTCGATCATTACCGGGGTTACAACAGCCAAGAGGATCAGGCGGCGGGTCAATTCTCCGGCGGCGGGACGTTTCCCGAGTTGACGGTCTACACATGGAACCGGGTCGTGCCCCGAATCGGAACTGCGTACGACCTGTCGGGGGACGGCAGAACGGTACTCAGAGCGTCGTATGGTCAATACAATCTCGATCAGCTGGGAACCTTCGACCTCAACTTCAACCCGGCAGCGTTGTTCACCAGCACCTACACCTGGACGGGGCCGAACTCGGCCTGCGTCAGGACGCAGTTCTCGGCCTGCACGGCATCGGACGCGTTTCTTGCCGGCCTGAAGGGCGTCGGGTCGCCAAACTATCTCAATACGACCGGCGGCATCACCGGCGTGATCAATCCGAATCTGCTGATGCCGTACTTCCAGACCGCGACGCTCGGGTTCGAGCGTGAACTCGCGGCGAACCTCGCTGTTCGCGCGCTCTATGTCTACAACCACGAAGACCGGATGTTCGATCTGACGTTTCCAAATCGAGGCATCGGCACATATACGGTGCCGTTCAACACGAGATATCCGACCACCGACCCGGTCAACGGCGGCCAGCCGCTGACGATCCTCACCTACCCGGCTGCCCTCCGGACCGACATCGGCAACCAGACGATGTTCGTGAACCGCACCGGGAATGCGGATTACTTCCACAGCTACGAATTCACCGTGACCCGACGCAAGGCAGGTCACTGGAGCGCGCTCGGCGCGCTGAGCCTGACCAGGAATCACAAATGGCTCACGACGTCTGGCGTGTTCGCGGCGAATCAATCGGCCGCGCAGCCGACGGCGCCGTACCAGATCGCGTTCCCGCTCGATGAGACGTGGGACTATTCGGTCAAAGCGCAGGTGACGTACGACTTCCCACGCGACGTGAGCTTTGGCCTGAACTATCGCTACCTTGCAGGCACGCCCGCGTATGCCACCGACCAGGTGACCGGCGTTCCGCAACTGGGCACGGTGACGATTGCGCTCGAACCCTACGGCACGCGCCGCAACCCCGGTTTGAGCGTCCTCGATCTGAGGGGAGCGAAGACGGTCAAGGTCGGTGGAGACCGGCGCGTTGTCGCCACCATCGAGCTGTTCAACGCGACGAATTCCAACGCCGCAACCTCCGTCAACTATCAGTACGGGACGGTTGGAACGGCACGGCAATTCGGATTCGTCAGCGCGGTCATTCCTCCGATGATCGGGCGCGTCGGTCTCGAGTTCAAGTTCTGATCGCAAAGTGAGCGCCTGGACCGGACGCGACACGAACTCGGTGCTCAATCAGGCCCGCCCACGATCTACCGCGGGCGGAACGCGATGCACGGCAGCGCGGTCCAATCGGCGATCGCCGCGATCGACATCGCGTTGTGGGACATCGTCGGGCAGAAGCTCGGTGTCCCTGTGTACAAGCTGCTGGGAGGGAAGATCAACGATCGGCTGAAGATTTATACCAGCTACAAGTGGGGCAACATTCCGAGAACCGCCGAGGCATACGCGAAGCGCACGAAAGAACTGGTTGCCAGAGGCGCGCTGGCCGCATCGCGAAAGCGATCGAGCCGTATGCGCCGATGTTCCTCGAAGAGCCCGTGCCGCCCGAGAACGTGGACGCGATGCTCGAAGTGCAGCGGGCGACCAGCGTGCCGATCGCCGCGGGCGAGCGCCTGAAGTCGCGTCTCGAGGCGCGCGAGTACCTCGAGCGGGAAGCGATTCGTCTGTACCAGCCCGACGCCGCGCGCATCGGCGGCATCACCGAGTTCCGCAAGGTCTGCGCGATGGCCGAGAACCATTTCATTCCGGTCGCGCCGCACAATCCCAACGGACCTGTGTGCCTTGCGGCGCATCTGCACGCGTGCTGCACGCTCGCGAACTTCGTCATCTTCGAGCAGGGCGATACCGATCCCAATCTCTGAGTCGCGAGATATTCGGGCAATGGGAAGACAGCTGGGCCTATTTCCCCGTGCCGGATCGGCCGGGTCTGGGCTTGAGATTCAGCGAGGAGCTGGTGCGCCGATACAGCGTCGACATCAAGGCCGCCGAACGCGCCGGCCACTGAGTTGCATTGTGTTTGTGGTGGCGGAGAGGGTGGGATTCGCACCACGCCCGGGTGTTGAAAAAAAACTTAAGGGATTTCGGCTACCTCACGATCCGCCAGATCCGCTCGAAAACGGAGGAAGAGACACGTATTGAGCACGCGAAAGCCGGGCCCGCGCAAGGACATGTTGTGGCCCGGCGAGCCGCCCATTCAAAGAGCGCGCTCCGCACATGCCGCTCGCTCAATCAGTCGCCGTGCTGCTGCTGTTCTGCAAACCCTCGTCATGCCAGCGCAGGACGGACGCATCGATGGCGGGCGGCTGCGCGGACAGCCACTAGATCGCACCGCGTACCCACCGGATGCCCGTCCACGAAAACGACACCGGGGCGCTGCCTTTGACCTCCAATTGAAATCGCGTGGCATCTGCTGGAACAACGAACAAGACCCTTACCGTGGCTCGATAGTCGCCCGCTGATGGCCAGAGGAGTGAATCCCACGTATACGACCGGCCGCCTGCCATGATTGTCAAGTCATCGTTCTTGACGCCATCCAAATCGTCCTTGTCAGTAGGAGTCTTGAGCGTGAAATCAATGCTCAAGATGCGACCCATCGCCTTCGCTTTGGCGACATCACGAAGTACAGACGTCGGACTCGACATCGTGATGAGTTCGCACGCGTCGCAGGGAGGACGCACCTCGGCGAGGTAGCTCACAGAAATCCCCGTCGCTCCCGAACTCAGAGCGGTCAAGAACGAAGATTGGCGAGGTACGTCCCGTGATGCAGGCTCAGGCGTTGTGCTTGGATTCTTGTGCTTCGCCTCCTCCACAAGTTTCGCAACGGCGCCGAGAAGCGGCTCAACGGAGTTCGTGCCGTCGCTGGGCGCAGGAACCCCTGAAGGAAACTCGCCTTCGATCGAAATCGCAGCCGTGGCGTAGTCTGCGTACCTTTTCAGGGGCCACCATACCTTGACGTTGCTGTCGGGCGTCACCGTGAACGTGTACGTCCGAGTGCTAAAGGCGTTACCAGCGCCGCCGCTCTTCCACTTGAGCAGGAACGGAAACGGCTGCCAGAAACCGTTGGCCGTTGGCCTGTTCGTGAAATTGAAGTTGATTCCCTTGATTCCCTGCGTCGCTCCAACATCACACCATGTGCCTGCGCGCGAGAGGTTTTCGCTCGTCATGGAAAACGATCCGGCGTTGCCATCGGGAATGCAGAACAGCGCGTCATCCTTGGAGAAAGCTGAGGCGGCCTCGAACAGCCCGCGCTCTTCCGGCTCGAAATGGTAGGCGCCGACTGTTCCCCAGCGGTCCTTGTAGACAATCGAGAACCACATCTGAGTCGACCATACGACGTCCGATCGCCATGTCTCGACGCACGTGCCACGCGATGCCGTATACCATCCATAAGCCCTGTGCGGATAGTTATCGCGGTTCAGTCGAATGTTCCAGCCCACCTCGTTGCGGACTCGGGCAATCCAAATCAAGGTGTTTCCCTGATTGCAGATGTTGATGATGTTCTCCTGCGCATCGGCCTTCGCGGGAAACACGAGCACAAACGCCGCCAACGCGATCAGTTTTGCGATCTTCGTCATGTTGCCGGATTTCGACGATACGGACACAGCGAGGGAGCGGAACGTCAACGTTTCTTGGAGTCGGAATCGGCGCAGGCCGTGAAATTCAGCTGCTGCGGCTGGGTCGGCAGCGGAATCGCCGCCGATGCCGCTTTCAGGGCCTCTCGCTCCTGCGCCAGTTGATTCTCGAAGGTCGTTCGCTCGGCCTTCAGGCGGTCGAGCAGGCGGAATTCCTGACGACACTCGCGAACGAGGAATTCGTGAGCCGCTGCAGCGCGCTGCGGAGCGGAAGACGAGAGCGACTGCCAGTTGTCGTACTTGATCTTGAGCTGCTTCTTTCCGTCTTCGAGGCACCCGAAGTACGCATCCAGCCCCGCACCAATCACGCCTTCCATCTCGGTGATCGTCGGCGAAGGCACGCCCTGCATGACCGACGACGCGTTCATACCCTCCAGGAGGCCGGGCGCGAAAATACGAAACGCGCCCTCGTAAATGCTCGGAGCCCACATCAGATAGTCGTCGGCATTTCCAAACTGCGGCTTGTACTCTTCCGTGGTCGCCGACAGCCTGTTCCAATCAGCCAGGAACTCGGCGGCCTGCGCATCTCTGGCCGCGGATGGTGCGCCGCCGATCCGCCTCACCTCGCCGAGGATTGGTCCGGCCGCCTCTGGAATGACGTGCGCGATCCCGTACAGGTCCCGAAGGCGTTGCCGGATTTTCGCGGCAGTTCCTGTGGCCAGATTGGGCTCGATGTCACGCTTGACGAGCGCCTGGAAGAGCGAGCGCCCGTACCACAGACGATGGACGCACACCCGACGCGCGGCCTCGTCGTGCTCGGATGGCGCCACCACGTCATACGGCGTCTTCCCGGCATCCGCCGCGACGGCGGGGATGTCTTCGCAGGACGAGGGTGTTCCCCATCCGCGGCTCGAGACCACGGACTGCTGTGTTCCGACATTTCGCACTGCCACGTCGAGCGCGCGCTCGGCAGCCGCAACGCGGTTCTGAGCAGCGCGCGCATCGACGCGCTGCCTCATGTGCCGCTCCCATGTCTCGTAGCGGAAGCCGGCGGTCTCCTGATCCTGCTTGTTCGCCCGGCGAACCGGCAGCACGCGTCGGTCCGGCAGCTGAATGAAGAAGCACACGGGCCCGAGTGGATTCGAACGAAGATCGTCGGCCAGCGAGAAACGCAGCGTCCTCTCGCCTTTCGAAGCCGTCGCCCGACCGACGGGCTCAGAGACCTCCCGGCGCGACTCGGTCCAGTACCGGGCAATCAGCTCCGCACCTCGCCCCGCCAGTTCGGCGTCCCATGGGTGGTTTTTGTTCCAGGTCAAGGACACGACGCGTCCGCTCGCGGATACCTTTGTCCACAACGTGTCCTTGTCCTGCGCGGTCACCATCACCCGCAGCGTTGCCGATGTCACCACAACGGCCGACGCCAGCATCCAACGTCGTGGGCGCCTTCGCATCTGGCTATTTCTGTGGGTTGAAGACCTTCGTGACAAAACCCATTCGCAGGAGAGTTTCGTAGCTGAGGCTCGCCGTTCCCAGGATACGGCTCGAGTACATCGTCTCGAGGATCCTCAGTGCGGCTTCAGCCCGAGGTCCCAGTGAGGGAAGCAGCGTCCGCAGTTCGTCGACCGCGTGCTGCATCGAGTCGCGCTCGATTCGCATCAGGATGTCCTGGGCCGCCGACGCGCCTTCCCGGCGGATGATCCGCGCATCATCCTCGATCTGTGAGCCCGTCAGATACGGGTTTGGTGGCGGGATCGGCAGCCGCAGAAACACGACCCGATTCGAGCTCTCGACGCCGGGCGGCAGCTGCCCCAGAGGATGCACGGCCTTTTGGAAGTGAGTGAAAAGCTGCTGCGCCAGGTCTCGACTATCTGAAGCTTCGTCCACCGAGCGTTTACGAAGCTCGCCTTCTGGATCATTCATCACACGGGCGAGGACTTTGCTGTCCCATGATTCGCCGAGAAAGCTGGATCCCGCATGAACCTCGTACGTGGCGCCTTGCTCGAGATCGATGTACCGAAAGACTCCTCCGAGAAATGCAACCGTGCAGCTGCTGACGCATGCCTGCCGCGGAGGCACACGCACGGTCGCCTGGAATCTGCGCAGGACGGCTCCAACGCTCAATCCCTCGTCAAGTACTCCGCCATTCGAGGCCAGCCAGACCTCGTCGTACTTTCGCCCGCCGCCGAGGAGCGCTGCCAGCTTGATCGAGTCTCCTTTCGAGAATCTTTTTTCTTCCTCTGCACAGTCCTTATCCGCGAACCCTGGCCTTCCGCAGTCACGTACCCAGAGTGCGGATCTCACGCCCGCCGGCAGCAATGCGGCATCGACATCTCGGAACCTCAGCGCTTCCACGCGCGGCGCGGCAAGAGTCACCACGAACGTGATGGCAAGGACCCTTCTTGGAACGTTCTTCATCGGAGGCTCTTCATGGATCGCAGCTGTGAAGAACGCTGCTAAACCATCTTCACCGTCCAGGTACCGTTCGGGGGACGGCAATACTTAATGAGTGCTTGGTCGGATGCGAGTTGATCTTCCACGATGCGGCATTCCTGGTCGCCTTCGACAAACGTCGGCTGCGGAGTCGCCGTTCCCTTCAGTGATGGGTTGTCCGGATCGGCATACGTATGCGGCTGCGCGTCTTCCAGCGCAGTACGGATCTCCTTCTCGCGTGCCTCCTTGCCTCGCTTGGTCAGTTTGCTGAACGTCGTGTTGGCCGCCATCGCCCCGCCCCCGCAAAGCGCGACTGCGAAGCCGATCGTGAAGGCGCGAGCGTAGCTGGCGACCTGTTGTGGCGATAGGTTGCGCCGTATCGCCTCGATTTGCGCGATCTTCTCGCCGATTTTGGCCCCGGCATATGCGCCGCCTGCGCAGGCGGCAGCGATCGCCATCTTCTGCTTGAGCGACGTCTGACCCTCAGCGGCTTGGGAAGCGAGCATCGCGACGGCAACTGTGAGCACGAGCACCGGGCGCGATCTTTCCACCATTTTCGTAAACCTCTTACAAGTTCTTGATGCGCGGAGGCTTGCACGGATGAGCTCGCTTTGTCAATGCGAAAATCGCAGCCCGATGTCATTTAATGCAGAGTTACTTACATTCCTTGTCGGCGTTAGACCTTGGCGCTTCCCAAAAACCTCGAACATATTGGTGCCGTTGAATTTGCGGAGCGGCGCTCGTGATCGTCAAGCCTGATACGGTCGTGGGGTGGCACCGGCAAGGATTCCGGTGATTCTGGATCTGGAAAGTCGGCGACCCTCAGCCGTGGCTCAGGATGTGAGCGCGCTGACTCGTCAGGGGGCGCAGGAAAATCCGCCCTGCGGCGCGCCACGGATACACGGCGAACTGCTCAGGCTTGGAGTGCTGGCGACGGTCGCGAAGTACCTCCGGCATCCGGCGCCACCATCGTCGCGGGACCGGCGCAGTCCTCGCAATCACGTGAAGCAGATCGTGGCCGCCGATCGCCTCAGTCTTGGTACTGAGTTTTCAGTGGTGTTCGCGAGAGAATTGTTCGCGGGCTCCTCGAAGCGGTTCGCGTACGGCCGCGGTCCACTTCTAATCGCGGTCGCAGATCGCCAAACGACAACGGTCCGTTTCGTGATTCCGCACGAGAGTGCTCCACCGCTGCGACGGCGTGCCCGCGTGCGGCGCACGGCGGGTTCGGCAGGTAGCGCCTCAAGGTCCGGCGCCGCTTCACTAACAGTTCGGCAGCGATCTCGCTCTTCACCGCTCGTGCGATTCCCGGTCGCGATCGCCGCGATGAGCCGTCGCAGATCCGTCGGCACTCGCGGTCGGCCGCGTGGTCGTGATTTCCACGGCCAGAACAACTGAAAGCCTGGCGGTGCCAGCCCATTAACGTGTCGGGTTTGATGATCGTTAGGATTCGGCGCCACTCAATCAGCCGCGACAGCGCGACGAGTACGATCCTAGTCGCATCATCGGCACGCCGTGTCTTTACTTGGCGTTCAACGTAGAACGCCAGCTGCTTTCTCAGGAACAGGTTCTCCGCGGCGACTTGGGCACGCGACCGCACGGCAGGCCCGACAAATCGGACGACATTCCGAAAATGCATACGAGCGTGCAAGCGGCGGTGCGACATCGTGAGCCGGCCATAGTCGCGGCGATCGTATGCCATCTGCAAATTGCGCATCGGTCGCCGTGCGGCGTGCGACGCGATCGCGCCAGAGCAGTGGAAATCGATCCGCACCGACTCTTTGCGGACGAAACCCAATGGAACGGCCCTTTCAGTCGGGACAGCACCGTGGCGTAAGGCGGAGCCCATGAAAACGCCACGACAAGCGATGACACGATTTTGGTCGACAAATTCTTATTTGTCGGCGCACACGATCGGGCAATGGTGGTAGGCTCTCGGCTAACCCATGGTGCGATGTTGACGATCGACATTTTCATCAGCTTCTCAAACGGAGACCGGCAGTACACACGCGCATTGGGGAATGCCCTGAAACGTTTTGGTTGGACGGTTTGGTGGTCGGACTCAGATAATCCAGGGAGTTCTGATACTGTCAAAATCCAAGCAGCGCTAAAGGCATCTCGCGCCGTCATCGTAGTCTGGTCGAAGAAGGCCGCAGGATCCAAGTTTGTGACGCGCGAAGTCGAGAGTGTCACAGAACGACAGGGCCCGATATTTGTCTGTATCGATGACGAGTCCGTTCCCGAATCGCTGGTGGCCGCTGGCGAGACATACGTGTTACGGGATTGGACGAGACTTGAGTCGTCCTCATTTTTTCGAAGCACTCTCGATCCGTATCAGTCGTTTGATGTCGATGCCCTCGCCGCTTCAAGTGGTTTTCTCAAAATCAACGCGTCGCTTGAAATACGCCTGGGCCGGCCGTCAAACACACTTCATAGGTCTCGATGGAAGATAGTGGCAGGGATCGCCGGCGGCTTCGCAGTTCTGGGCTTGATCGCACTCGCACCGTGGAGATGGCAATCGTTCAACATTGGTGCGACAGACATCAAAAAGGACGAACCACATTCGGGGTACGTGGGAACACGAGTTCCGTACGCTAAGCGAGCAATAGTGTTTGTTCACGGTGTCCTTGGTAATTCGGTGTCGACTTGGACGTCCAGTAAGACCAAGGCCTATTGGCCGCGGCTTGTGAGAGGCGACGATGCGTTCAAGGAATCTGACGTCTTCGTATACAACTATGAGTCTTCCCTCTACAATACAAGGTTAACGATCAGCGATTTGGCGGCGAATCTTGATACTGCTCTGACGACGTACCGCATCTTCGATGATCACCAACAGGTAATATTTGTGGCACACAGCATGGGCGGTCTAGTCGTGCGTTCTTTTCTGATCAAGTTTCAATCGAAATACGCGCAGCACGTCCCCCTATTGTTCTTTGTGGCAACACCGTCCACAGGGAGCCAGTTAACTAAGCTTGCGGCATTGATTGACAGCAACAATCCACAGTTCAAGAACCTCGAAGCGTGGAACGAAGTGTCGTATGTCAAAGATCTTGCCGACTTTTGGGACGGTACACAGTTTAAGGCTGTGTCGTTTTGTGCGTTTGAGAAGGTCCCGATGCTTGGCTCTGAGCCGGTTGTGGACGAGGTCAGCGCGCGCTTTCTATGCAACGAGGCGGTCGCCATCGACCGCAATCATGTCGACATTGCCAAGCCAGATCGTGCCGATGACGGAGGAGTGTATGATGCATTCAAAGCCGCTTATATCAAGGGCGTCGAGCGGAAATCAGTGTCGCCACCCACCGAGCCAAATCAAAGATGAAATACGATCGTGTTACGTCTGACCTTAGCATGGTGCTAAAGAACACACGTCTTGCGCAGCCGCCGAGACGATTTCGTGCAGCCGCAACGCCTTTTTTCGTGTACCTTGTGGATCATCAACGGCGGAGGACATTTGCCGAATTCGCTCTCGACCAGATCCGCGAGTTAGCACGTCATGGCGCACACGCACGTCCGTGTCCCGAGGAAGTTCGACGCGAAATCGCCGCAAACAGCGCGTTGCTCGGGGACCCATAGCGATATGCAGAGGCGCCGAGTGGACGGCGGCGGCTCAACCCGCGGCGCCCGACGCCGCACAATCTCAGCCGCCGGCCGAGCGGCGATTGCAGCAGTGCAGAAAGCGCGAACTCGTTGCCGCTGCCCGTAGTCTGTCGGCTTCTCGGGCAACCTCCCGCAGGACAGAGTCCACCGGCGAGTGTTCCGGCTAGCTGCGGACGACCCCCGAAACCTGTGCTGGACTAACCTTCCAGGGCTGCTCTGAGTCCATGCGGCGACGGACCTCCCGTGCCGCTTCGAAGACCTTCTGGCGTCCCATCACGAGGGCACTCAGTTCGATTGCGACCACGACCTCATGACTGCGGAGCAATACCGCCTCGACGAACTCCTCGCGCTTGCCAGGGTTGGGATGTCCGCGCATCTCGAAGCGTCCGGTTTCCGGGTTATACAGCTCCATCGCGGTCTCGTACGCGCCATGTACGTACGCGTCGCCCGTCATGTTTAGGAACCGATGGATGACGCGAACGCGTTCGCCATCGATCTGGGTACCCTCTGCGAGTCGGACATCGGCCTTCATCAGCTCCTCCCGGCTGATGTAGCGCACGCGCTCGGCAGCGTCGTGCTCGTCCGGCGTTCGTTCTCTCGGGATAAAGTACTGGTCGACGAACGCGCGGACGGCAGCAGGAGGTTGGCGACCACAGTGGAGCGCCTGCGCGATAGCGTTTATCTCCGTGCAGAAATCGCCAGCCATCCGCAGTACCGCGCCGCATTCGCAAATGTAGCCGACCTCGGCGAGCTGCAGCGCTGCGCGAATTCCGCTCACGGCGCGAATCAGCTTACCGATCATCACGGCGTATGAGCCCTCTTGCCTGAAGTGAAGGCGCAGATCCGCTCCGCCTTCGGGCACTGGCGACGAGGGGCGTGAGAGGAATGGTCAGGTCCTCGACCCAACCATCGCAGCGGTCAATTATGTCTCTCCCGAAGCGTCACTGAGCATGTCTCGATCTTATTCCGCCAGCGCGCAATACTGACGCCAGCATCCGCGGGCGCGTCTGTGCGCGGCGAGGCCTAAAGCATTGCGGGCGTGCCCGCAATCGCACCGTGCTTCCTGACATCACTTCACACTGCGTACGCCGCTCCGGCCGTTGAGCTGAACATGAACTCAGCGAATCCGTCGACCGTTCACGGCATTCGCAATCGTTCGTTAAATAGAAACCGTGGGAGCCTGGGAGTTCAGCGATGGTCCTGAGCCTGATTCTTTGCGAGATGCTCGAACCGGTTATTGGCCGCCGCAGGCTGAATCGCCGATGTCCGATTCCAGTAGAAGCCCCTCGATCGCCGTGTCGAGTATCTGCGGATCCCGCTCGACGACTCGCCACGCGAGATCGACCCAAAGTAGTCAGGGGTTAGGCCATCCCTAATACTCGCGATCTGTATCCATCGAATCTTGGCTGTCGCGCTCTCGTTTCGTCGGAGATTCGCTGACCGCCTCGCCGACGATCTCGAGCTCTCGGATGACGGCGTCCTGCACTCGCTCGACAACGAACGCCGCCTCGCGGACGGATGCTTAGGTTTAGTGTCGTCGATGGTGTCGTGGATGTGACCGAGATAGACGCGCTCGTCCTTCACAGAGTGCGAGCGTCAGCTGTGATCCGTCCGCGAAATGGCCGGGGGGATGCTCTCGTCAGTCAGAACATCGACTTTGCGCTGGAGCAGTTCCTCGAGCTCTCGCTCGAGATCGGACGAGATCGAGAGTGACCTGGTGCCTTCCATGTCGAAAAGCAGGTCGACGTCAGTGTCGGACCAGTCCTCGCCGCGCGCGACGGAACCGAACAGGCGTACGTTCCGCGCGCCGTGGCGTGCGGCGATGCGGAGGATCTCCTCGCGGTTTTCTCGACGGTCATGATTCGCGTTCCGATGAATTGTAGGGCCCTGGCTTTTGGAGACCGCATGGGCACGTGGGTGGAGGTGGAACCCACGTGGCGAAAACGTTAGCAATTTCGCGTCGTCCTTTGACGGGAAAATCGGCCTCAAAGCAACGGGTTAGGTACAGTCAGAAAACTGATTGAACAAGTCGTTTGATTTCAAGCCGTTGTAGTGGCGGAGAGAGTGGGATTCGGACACCTGTCGGGTGCTGAAAACAAAGACCTTAACCGATTTCAGCTTCCTCACGATCCGCCGGAACCGCACGAAAGCCCGGGCAGAGACATGTATTGAGCACGCGGACGGGCAATGAATTCTTGCGGACCACCGGGAAGGGAGCGAAGGCTCCGCTTGTCACACCAAGCTGGAGTCGGCTACCGTGACACGATCCATCGCCTCACTGGTTCAGGAGGATTTGCCGTGCGTGCTGCCCACGAGGCGAACTACGGGATGGAAGGCATCCTTCGAGGCGCGCGGTTCAGGGACAAACAGGCCGCGAAGCGTAGCCGCCCGCATCGCCGGTTGAGCGATCAACCGACGATTCCTCTCGAACCTCCCAGGCCTTCGCCGCGCCGGCGCGGCGGCCGGATAGAGTGCACCTACTTCGCTGGCTTCTTCGCTTCCACTTCCATTTTCTCTTGCGCTCGGGCGCCGGCGAGAACGCCCTGCATTCCGTAATTTCCTTCATGGCACGCGTACTCGAAAATCGGCCCAGGAGTGCGCGTCAAAGGAATCTCGACCGTCCAGGGTTGTATGAACGTGTCCGGGTCGTCTACCGTAAATCGGTACTCGAGCGTGTCCGCATCGAGCCGACGGAAGCGCTCCGTCAGGGTCATGTCTGGCCCGGAACCCCGGAACGAGTTCTTCGCCGAGAAGTTCGTCGTCTCGACGACGAGCGTGTCACCGTCCCAATGACCGCGTGAGTCCCCCTTCCACTGACGGACCGTCTGCGCGAGGTGCGGGCGGCCATCGAGCGGGATGATACGAACCTCGTGGCCCATCTCGTTGTGGATGGCAACGAATTCCGGCGTCTGAACAATCTGTGTGTTGTTGTTGTAAGCAGTCGGAGTCGTCGGGGCGCCCGCGCCCTGCAGGATCAGACATCGTTCGAACAGCGGCCTGTTCTCTGGGCCATCGAACTCATGGTCCCGATTTGCTGCTTGCCGTGCGGCCTGTCTATCCTTTGCGGCGGCGGTGAGTGGAGGAATCCTGCCGTTCTTGGGATCGACGATCAACGACGTTCGCCAGGTCTTGACGACCTTCGTCCCACGGTCCCACCAGAAATCGTTGTACGCTCGCTCCAAGTCAGCGTGTGCCCCGCCGTCGCGCCGGTCCATGTTCGTCCGCGCGAGCACGTCTTTTTCATATTGCGCCGCTTCCTGTTCCGTGAAGAATTCCTTTCCTGCGAGCTCGGCGGGCCGTTCGAGAGGCGTGATCGTGGCGAAATTCCAGATGCCTTGAATGTCCGGGGTGCTCGGCGGACGGCGGCCCGCTTTTTTCGTCTGACCTGCGGCGGAGCCGATCGCCGCGGAGAAACTCAGCAAGAGGATGAGGATTCGACATTTCATCGATACCTCCACGTTACTCCGCGCATAATCGTGCGAGTCCGAAGAACGTTCAGGCACTGGCGGAGACGAGGGTCTGCGCTCATTTATAGTGCGGGCTCGATTTTTCGTTTTCCGCGCACACGAACTCGATCAATTCATCGTCGGGCATCAGGCGCTGACGTATGGTCTGTGTCGTCCACGCTCTGGTATACGCTTTCGGATCGTCGACCGTGATGTCGACTTCCAGATATCCATAGCGCACGCGGCGGAATCGCTCCGTGGTTTTCGCCGCGTCGGTGAGCGGCGCCCCGTTCACATCGAGCCATCCACCGTCCCGGAAGCCGTTGGTCTCGACGACCAGCGTGTCGCCGTCCCATTTGCCGACTGAATAGCCGTACCACCACGGCTGCGGATTGTTGTTGGGCAGCGTCCGGCCATCCATGAAGATCTGCCGGACGCCGCCGTTCGATTCGTACAGAATCACGACGAGTGACGGCGTCTGAATGATCTTTCGTGGTTGCGGATGGTTGTGAAGCTGCGTGAGGCCGATCGGCAGGCAGTGAGCGTCGGGATTGTCTTTGCTGTTGTCTGCGACGCGCTTGGCCCGCAGCTCCGCTGCCCACGGCCGAAGCGGGAGATCGCCGTCGAGGCCCGCGCCGATATTCCAGAACTGGCTCGTTCTGCTGAGGGGCGGAACGTCAGGCCCGACGATTCGCTGCCCGGTCCCCGAGCGAACGTTCTCCCAGACCCCCGACAGATCGGGCTTCCCATCGGCCGTCCTCGGAGCGGGCGCATCGAGCAACACCTTTCCGGCGGGTGTCCGCGGAGCGTCAGCCGCGGGGTACAAGGGCCACTGCGCCGACAGCGACGGCGGGGTGACGGCGACGATCGCGAACACGCAAGCCGCGCCGAACCACATCTTCATGTTCTCCTCGATCATCTCCGGTGACAGCAGCCGAGAAACCGCCGAGCGATTGACCGCTGAATACTTGTCGCGAATATGAAGTTCGAACCGTGCGATTCGGCCGACCAGCATAACGCGAGGCAGCTCACAGGTTATCGCTTCCTCAGGATCCGCCAGATCCGCACGAAGGCCGAGGTAGAAGCACGTATTGAGCACGCGGGCCGGTCCACCATCGCCCCTTCGCGTGTCTTTCGTGACCTCATGTTTTATGGCACGGGACGTGGCGCACGCGATTTCAGTTCGTCGGACCAGTTCAAGATGACATTGAGCTGAGTGACCGTCTGCGGTTCAGGCCTGATCATCAAGAATCGGCCGTCCCGCCCGACGTCGTACGACGAGAGGCCGGTGAGGTACGAGCCGCTGAATAGTCGAGTGGGCCGTGCGGCGGAAAACTCCGGCGTGGTCGTAATCCGTGCGCTCATCGTCTGGTCAGCCGAACGATAGAACAACTCATGTCCGTCGGGAGCCCAGACGGGAGTGTTGCCGCCATCGATGGAAACCTGCCACGTACGCGACGGACCCGGAAACGCCTGGACGTACACTTCCATTCGACCCGATTGGGACGACCCGTAGGCGATCCATCGCCCGTCGGGAGAAATCCGCGCCGCGATTGATCGCTCAAAGAGCCGCTTCGCCGTCCGCTCGGCGGCGGACCACACCCACAGATTGTACGCTCCGGCTTCGCGCCTACCAAAGACGAGGAATCGACGATCGCGCGACCATGTCTCTGGCCACTGCAGACTGGCTGTGTCAATCGGCAGTCGTTCCGCCGAGCCTCGACCGTCGGCACGCTGCCAGAACAGATCGTACGCGCCAGGCGTCGCACGATTTGTCTGGAAGGCGACATGGACTCCGTCCGGCGACCAGATTGGCACGGCGTTGTCCCAGCCCGATGTCAGGCGTGTCATGCCGTTGCGGGCGAGGTCGTATATCCAGACGTCCTCATTTGCCGCGCTGATCTCCACGGCCACGCGTTGTCCATCCGGTGACAGTTGGAGGAATATGAAAGGCCGACGGCTGTCACCTATCGATTCGGCTCGACCCCGGCGATCTACCCACACCAGCGCGGCGTTGCTCGTTAGCGGCGCACCCGTGGCATACAAGAGAGAACCGTTGCGGGAGATCGCGAAGTTCGCAAATCCAGACACCGGGTCTGTGACGACGTCTGAAACCACTGTCGTCGGTGCGCCGGTCACTTCGAGATGATCGAGGTCGAAAGGAACAGCGAGCAACGAGCCCGCGCGCGCATAAATCAAATGCCCGCTTGAGACGTACCGCGGATTCGTGCCGCCGCGAATCAGAATCTTGCGTTCGCCCGTCGTCAGGACGACGGCTTCGATCCGGGCATCATCCCAGGAACTGATATCGCCTGTGCCGACGCTCATCAGGACCGCCTTCCCGCCAGGAAGGACCTCTGGTCCCCGGTGGGTCTTCTCGCGCGTGTCGCGGCTCGGCGTTGTGACGATCACCGCGGTGCCGCCGTTGGCCGACACGCGCGACAGACCCGCCCCGTCCGTCGACGTGAAAAAGATGGTCCCATCGTCGCTCCAGGCGGCGGGATGCGCCTCCGGCGCGTCGCAGATTTCCTGCGGTGCTCCGCCACCGAGCGCGATCTTGTGGAGCCGGGCCCTTGCCCAAAATCCAACCCACCGACCGTCTGGTGAAAAAAATGGCGCCACGGCTCCAGCAGTGCCGTCGAGCGGTTCCACCGTGAGGCGATCGAGCGCGCGAAGGTACAGTTGCGCACCGGTCCCATAGTCGGCCGAAAAGACGACGTTCTTGCCGTCAGGAGAAAGCGCCACTGCCGACATCGAGTTGGTCAGCACCGTCCCGCTCTTGAGGGGAATGCTGAACCGTGCGATCGGATCCGGGGTGCTCGACGGAGTTCGGGACGACATTCTGACCACGGTCAGTCCCGCACCCGCTGCCATGCCACAGATTCCGATTGCCAATGCGGAGGCGATGGTCCTTCCGCGGCTGCGACGGGAAGGCGCCGCGACGAGGTCTGACCGCGACGCGACGTCGGCGATCCAGGTCAGCTCACGGTGGACATCGCGCATGGATTGCCACCGCCTGTCCGGATCTTTCGCGAGAGACACGCGAACGAGATGCTCCAGCGCTGGTGGCGTGAGCGGCCGTATATTTGTGAGCGACTGAGGTTCAGCGGTGAGGATCGACGCGATCAGGCTCGCCTGACTTCTTCCTTCGAACGCCTTGTTGCCGGTCAGCATTTCGTAGAGGACAGCACCGAAGGCGAAGATGTCCGTCCGCGCGTCAACTTCCCGACCCTCCAGCTGTTCGGGTGCCATGTATTGAAAGGTGCCGAGAATCGTGCCGACCGCCGTCAGATTAGGCGGCGTGGTCGGCAACATCGACAACCCTGCGCCTGAGCCGACGGGCTTGTTTGTCTTCGCCAAACCAAAATCCAGCAGCTTGGCGCCCGCCTTGGTGAGGATGATGTTGCCGGGCTTCAGATCGCGATGGACGATGCCGGCACGGTGCGCTGTGTCGAGTGCGTCAGCGGTCTGAATGGCGCACTGGAGTGCCTGCTCGAATGGCAGCGTCGATCTCTTCAAGCGGTCGGCGAGTGTCTCGCCCTCCAGGTACTGCATGACGAGGAACGCCGTGCCGCCCCGTTCACCGACGTCGTGCAACGCGCAGATATGCGGGTGTTCGAGTCGAGAGATGCTGCGAGCTTCTCGGTCGAAGCGCTCTCGGAATTCAGGATCAGACGAGAGGGCCTCCGGCAGGATCTTGATCGCCACGATGCGATCGAGCCGCGTATCGCGGGCTTTGTAGACCTCGCCCATGCCGCCCGCGCCGAGCGCGGCGATGATCTCGTACGGGCCGAGCCGCGTTCCTGACGCGAGGGCCACTTAAGCCTGTGCTCGGGCGATGATATCAGGCGTCAGCGCCTTCCGGGTTTTGAATGCGAGGGATTGCGGAGAGGGTGGGATTCGAACCCGACGGGATCTCCTAGATTCTGCAACTTGCAGATTCTACAATGCCGCGATTGCCGAGAATGCCACGGTTGCCGTGGCGTCTTGCACGCTGTTGCACGCACCGCTGAGCCGCAATGGGAACCTTCACCTGCCACCCGGAAGGACGGCGGCGAACGTTCAACGATTTGTTTTCCGCACGATCAGTTCGAACCGGCCTTCGTCCTGCGGCGATCGGCGGACGCCCAATGCCGCCTCGAGCCTGCTCTCGTCTGATGTTGCATCGCGATCAACGTTTGCGTGCGACGAAAATCAACTCACTGGAGTGCTTCGATCCGAAGGGGCTCCGATCGAAGTCGGCATACAGGTGCTCCACGTCGAACCCCGCGCGCGCCAGCAGATGTTCGACCTCGAACCTGAAGAAGTACCGCATGCCGAAGGCGTGGATCAGCCGCTCCTGTCGTCCGTCGGGATACGTGGATCGGCGACCGCCGCGTATTCGTCGTGTCCGCGGGCATTCATCGCTGGCCTTTCAGGTTGCAGAAAGTGCAACGGCTCCGGCTGGCAGTGCGCGCCTGAAAACTCTGTTTTACCAGGCTTGCGCGGAGTCAGTCGCTTCTCTACGCTCCGAACAGCTGGCGGAGTGCCACGCCGAAACTGTTCTGCGAGTTCACGAAGCCGTGTGAGCGTTTATCGATACGAATACGCTAGCGTGCGAACTGCGGTGACTTGGTATCGCTATCACGTCGACGCCACTGAGATTCGGGGGAAGCGGCTATTCTACGTACCGTCAGAACAACATGGACAGCTTGGTCCTCGACCAGTGGCCAAGTCTCTTGCCGCCCGCGCGAGCGATTCGGGACTCTGCTCGCAGACCGCACGCCCGACGGCGGGTCCGACGGCTGCGATTGCTTCGTCGCGATGGTCCGCATCTTGGCCGCGTCCACGGTCTGTAGGCCTCGTCAGGACCTCAAACGAATGATTGTCGATCGTTGTGTTGAGCCGAATCGTGGTCTTCCCCACGATCTCGAATCGAGTGAATGGCTCACCGTCGCAGCGGATCGAGACGGCTGCGGGGTTCGGAAGGTTCGTCACTCGCCAGGTCGTTTCTGCGTGCCACCGGTCGCCGGTTGCTGCGTAAGTGCCGACATGAAGTACGCCACTTGCCGTGTCATTCCACGCCTGATACAGGCCAAGAGATGGAAAGTCGATGCCTTCAACCGTAGGCGCATCGAACTTGTCGCGATGTGGCGCTTCAAAGGCCCTGGTCCAAGCCCCTTCGTCGCCAACTTCGGCCACCATCATCACGGCGCTCTGCGTTCCACGCGGATATGCCTCATTGAGGTGAAAGAACCACCCGAAGTGCTCCTCGTGGTCGCCGAAGAATCGGGGCTCGAACTCTCGTTCTGCAGCCGCGGTGAGCCTCGCCACCGCGGTGTGGTCCCCGAGCTCACGCGCCATAATCAAGCCCGGAGCGGAGGCGCGTATCGTCTTGGCCCCGTTACGCCATTCGAGCGCGTTCGCCGCGGCCTCGTACAACAGCGTCGCGGCCTGGCGCTGCTGTGGAACCAGCAAGTACGCGATGTTCACGGCTGCCTCAGGGCCAACGTTCAATTTGTAGTCGACCAGAGGATCGTAGTACCTCGTCACCGACTCAAGTTTTCCTTCACGAGATATCTTCATGTAGTTGTGGCGGGCGTACTCGAGCCAACTCTCGGCAGGCCGGTGCTTTTGCGTCCCATGGATCTTGTCGTAAAGATAAAGGCCCAGTGCGGCCGCAGAGTTGCACGAGAACCAGACTTTCGTGTTTTCGCAATGAGGACCCGCCTCGTGTTGCGTATATTGCCGTTCGAGCAAATCTGCGATTCGACCATGATCCCACTCGAATTTTTCATCTCCGTAGCCAGTGACCATGAACGGCCGTTCCCACTTGTCGTCGCCGGATACGTACTTGTAGATCGTGAGCACGAGGTTGAACCAGCCGCGAAAGAATAGGTATCCGTCCGCGCCGATCGGATCGCGTTGTAGGCCCCACGGCGCCGTGCCATTGGCCGTCCAGCCGATCCGGTTGTACTTGCCGCGCAGTTGCCGAGGCATTTGCGCCATGTCGCGCTCAGGATAGTTCGCGCGTTTCGGATCATCGCCTATCTGTGTCAGCCAATCGATCGCGCCCCAATACGTGGGGAACCGGCTCGCCAAGCCGTCCGCAATCCGCGTGTACACTTCTCGCCACGCTGGCGTTTGATCCGCCATGAGAAGAAGCGCATAGGACGAAGTCTGCAAGTCGAAACGCCCGTAGCTCTGGACCCCAGGCGTCGTGTAAACATCCCACCATTGATGCGGGACGCCGCTACTGCTCCAGTCGTCCGCCGTCGTGGCCTTGTCCCACAAGAAGCGAAGCCAGCCGCGCGACCGACGGTTCAGGCTGGGAAATTGGGAGCGGGGCTCGGGGCCGAGTCGCGGAATGGGGGCCTGGCCCGCGCCGCTCATTGCTCCCGGGCCGAGCGTCGCGACGCCAGCCGCGAGGGTCAAATGCCTAACGAAGTCGCGCCGTGAAGTTCCCATGGCCGCAGCCCTACCGTATTTGCAGCGTAACGGAGGTCAAGATGACACCTTCGCCCGTCGACGATTTCTCCACTGCTGTCGGTCCAATCGAATTCTCAATCGGAACATTCGCCGGACTCGTCCATCGTCGGTTCGACGCTCTGTTTGGGCAACCGCGCCAATAATAAGATCAGTTCTGTCTGACGTGACGTGTTTGTCTTATCAAAAATGCGGCGCAGATGGCTGCGCGCCGTTTCGTACGTCATACGAAGTTGCTCGGCAGTCGCTTCAAGGGTCTTACCACTGGACAGCACCGACGCGATTGCCGCTTCCCGGGCCGTCAGTCCGTAAAGGCGACTCAGCAATCGCGGCGAACTCCGGCGCCTGCCCTCAACATCGATAATCAAAATCACCGCCTGTGGCGAGCGCATTCCGGCGAATACCGACAGGCCGTGACGAAGAGGCGCAACGAGCAACTGGTAGCAACGCCACGACGAGGGCCGGGACACCGTAATCGCCAGCGGCAATTCCAACGGAACGATAGCGGAGGTTGCCTCCCGCAGTGTGTCACGCAGGTGCGCATCCGTTGATGATTCGACGGCGCGCAGCCTTCCATTCCGCAGGTTAAGGCCGTCACCACGCGCGACAATTTGTTCCGCTGCGCGATTGCCGTGAATGAGCTGTCCGTCGGCGGTGACGAACACGATACCAACATCCAGATTATCGAGCGCTGATTCGCTCGCATCGAGAAACTCTAGACGCTTAGCGATCGCACTCGCGCGCGTGAGATGCGGCAGGAGCACCTCAATAGCGATTCGTTCGGTCGTGCCAAACGGCCCATGAGCGTTATCGCGGATCGCGCCGATGGTCAATACCTCGTCGCGCTCGCGCCTGATGGTGCCGCCAGCGCTGTACTCGGCTCCCATCGGCACAAGGTAGTCGTTGTAGAACTCCGACTGTCGGAGCACTCCACGTGGACACATCTCCTGGTCGAGGAACGCATGGCCCTGAACGTACCGCTCCCGTCCGCGATCGCGCCATATGTTCATGCGTCCGTAGTGCTCGTTGTACGAGGCCTCAAATCGAGCGCTGCCGCCGAACACGCCGACAATCCGAGATGATCGTTCAGCAAGCCGATGCAATTGAAAGAATGTCGCTGACGCAGAGAGGAGGCTCGCGTATTGCTCGAGGAATGTCGTCCACGACGCTGAGTTGTCGACGGCATCGTAAATCAGTCCGATCAACCGCAGCAGCTCAAAATCGTTCGGCACTCAGGCACCTCGACGGGCCGGTATAGGGAAAACGGATCCTCTGTTGACGCAGCGCGCCGCAGACGTGCATGCCGGTATTCGCCACCAGGGCTCGGTCACGCCGACGCCCACACTCGCGTGGCTGACGCGATCGTCAGTGCGACAACCAATGGCGCTCCTCCATTTGGAGGATGCGCCTTCGCGCCGGTTGGAGTACACCTCCTGTGCTGGACAAGTGATCGGCGCACGGAGCGCCACCGACATCGCGTGAAGATGGCCGTCGGCAGGACGCGGTGAGGAGACGTGAGCTGGTGCGGCCGGATGGCGTCCGCAACAACGGCGATTGATAAACGCGAGCGGACCCTGACCGGCCGGACGCACCGGTTCGGCGACGATGTCGTATTTGGGCTCGAGAGTGAGCCGACCGGTGAAATAGGCGCCCAACGGTCCCAAGGGCTTCGCAAACCGATCGCGAGCAGAGCCCAACGGAGATGACTATATCCACTCAGCGATAGCGAACGCAATTGAAGGACATCAATTGTCGAGGTGTTTTCGGCCGAGAAAGCAGATCGCCTGACGCAAAACTGCCCAGCCACGGAGAGACGCAATTGGCGAGGTTCGCCATGGCGTGGCCTAGGAGCGAGCACGCTTCGTGACCGTACACCGCCCCCCGTTCACGCGCGCAAAAGGTGCGATCGCGTCCCGAGCCCGAGTGGGTCGACGGGCGGGCCACCTCACTCGCCGCGAGCGACAGATCGTGGCGCTCTTGCTCGATGGCTGCAGCAATAAGGGCATCGCAAGGCGGCTGCATGTCAAGGAGCAAACCGTGAAGAACGCTTTATCGATTATTTACGAGAAGGTCGGCGTCAAGACCAGGCTTGCTCTGGCGCTTTACGCTGTAAAGCATCCGCACCGCGTCGCGTGAAATTCCGTGAACAGTACGAACGTAACTTGCGCTCGTTGTCAGCCTCAGTAGAATTCGAACTCCTCAAACGACAAAGAAATCGATGTGGGCGCCCGCGAAGACGCGCCACAAGGTACAGGTGTGGGTTGATGACCATTGGTTCTTGCCTTCGGAAGTTCATATCTGCCACCCGGAATCGGAATGTCTCGTCGTTGCTCATGCTCGGCGTCGCCTTCACGACGTCGTCACTGGCCGAAGCTTCTGGTCCATCGAAGGTCGTCGTTGCGGGCAATGCATTTCCGTGGGTGGACACGGGATATTCCGTCACCGACGGCGCCGCCGTTGTGGTGACGGCGACTGGCACATGGACGGTCGGCGGCCCCTATGGGACCTTCAATGCGGGTGGCGCGACGGGCTTTGGAACGGAGTCGTGCGCGCCGGTGACCTCGGCACCTATGGGTGCGCTGATCGGCTCTGTCGACGGCGGCGCCTCGTGGTTCTTGGTGGGCGTCGGTCCGACACGAGTGTCCACTCCGGGGCGACTCCTGCTCGGAGCAAATGATTGTTCCGGCCCCGGCGGATCCTTCTTTTCGGATAACGGTGGATCGCTCGTTGCGACGATTTCGCCCGCCGATCCTTTGCCTCCTCCCGGCTCGATGCTCGGTTGGGGCGCCAATAACAAGGCACAAAGCGGCCCTGTCGCGGTCGGCGAAACGACGACGCTTCCACAGTCGGTCCACTTCACGAACGTCGTCGCCGCCGGCGGCGGATGCTGCCACAGCATCGCCTTGAAAGCCGATGGCACTGTGTGGGGCTGGGGAGAGAACACGTTCGCGCAAATCGGCGAACGGCCGTCAGGGTCCGATGTTCGCCAGATTGTCGGAATCGACAACGTCGTTGCGGTATCCGCCGGCTCGTATCACGTGCTGGCGTTGAAGAACGACGGCAGCGTCTGGGGATGGGGCGACAACTTTTATCGCGAACTCGGCACGAGGTCGGATGCTCCGGCAGCTGGCTACACCGTGCCGAGTTTTCCGACGCCCGCGCCCATCGAAGCCATCGATCACGTCGTCGCCGTCGCCGCTGGGTACTTTTACAGTCTCGCGCTGCGAGATGACGGCACCGTGTGGGGATGGGGCTACAACAACGAGGGTCAGATCGGCCTCGAAAATCCGCAGGCAGCCGCGCCGCGGCCGATTGCCGGCCTCGAACACGTCGTCTCAATCAAGGCGGGGGTGTCACACGGGCTTGCGTTAAAGGGCGACGGCACGGTGTGGGTGTGGGGCGACAATGCGCAGGGTCAGCTATCGGCGGCCGGTAGCGGCCCCTACGCCCCCTTCCAAATCATGGACGGCGCGCGAGCAATTGCGGCAGGGACGCAGCACAACCTCGTGCTCAAGCGCGATGGCTCGGTGTGGGCATGGGGCGAGAACACCTATTCGCAGTCTGGCGATGTTGCCAGCCCCATGGTGCCGCCGCATCAGGTGTTGCCGCCGGGGAGCGCCGTGGCGATTGCTGCGGGTTCGCATCACAGTCTCGCGCTCGCCAGTGACGGACATGTGTGGAAGTGGGGCGACGTTCCGGCCGGCGCGCCGACGCCGGCGTTGGGACTTCCACACCAGGTCGCCGGCCTCGTGCACGCGACGGGGATCGGCGCCGGCTGGTTCCAGTCGCTGGCGATCGCCCCACCGCCGGCCGTCACCGAACTGACGCTGACGGATACATCGGCGACCGCCGGTGAATCGACAGCCGCTGTCAGTGCGACGGTCATCGCGGCAGCCGCGCCGCTCGCGGCGAAGCGGATCTCGTTCACCGTCGATCGCGCTCGCGACACCTCGGCGATCAGCGACCCAGCGGGTTTTGCGACAGCCACGATCTCGATAAGCGGTTTGTTCGTCGGCGACCATCCGCTTCGCGCCACGTTCACCGGCGACGAAGACGTTTCCTCGGCGCTGGCCGACGCTCGTCTGGCCATCGCCAACGCAGCGTTGACGATTGGATGGCCGGCGCCATCGGCGATCGTCTATGGCACGCCACTCGGCGCGGCGCAATTGAACGCGACTGCCACCGTCAACGGCGTTCCAGTCGACGGCACGTTTGTCTACAGCCCCGCGAGCGGGACCATGCTCGACGCCGGCCGCGGCCAGCCGTTGTCGGTCACATTCACGCCGGCGGACCAGACGCGCAACCACGCCACGTCGGCGTCCGTGACAATCGACGTGTCGCCGGCACCGTTGACGGTCGTCGCAAATAGCGCGACGCGGCCGTACGGCGATGCCAACACCGGGCTGACCGGCTCGATCGGCGGCGCGTTGGCGAGCGATGCGCTGACGTTTACGTTGGCAACCAGCGCGACCGCGTCGTCTCCCGTTGGCGAGTACCCAATCGTGCCAACTGTTGTTGATTCGAGCCATCGCCTCGCCAACTACGTCCTCACGACGACCAGCGGTGTGCTGACAGTGACGCGTGCCGCACTTGCGGTCGCCGCTGTCGACGCCACTCGACTCGTCGGAGCGGCGAACCCGTCGTTCGCCGCGACGTTTTCGGGCTTCAAACTCGGGGAGGATGCCGCCGTCCTGCTGACACCGGTGACCTTCACCACAACCGCGGCACCAGGCAGTCCGGCAGGAACCTACATCGTCACTCCGGGTGGCGCGACGGCCGCCAACTACGCAGTCTCGTTCCTGCCGGGCACGCTGACGGTGACGAACAACGTCTGCGCGCTCTACGACCAGACGCGGCCGGTGAAGAGCGGCGCCACGATGCCGATCAAAGTCGCGCTCTGCGATGCCAATGGCGTGAATCTGTCGAATCCGATGATTGCGCTGACTGCGACCGGCGTGTCATTCGTGTCGGTCAACGTCGACGGTGTGCCGCAAGACGCGGGCAACGCGAATCCGGACAGCAACTTCCGCTACGATGAGTCGCTCGGCGGCTACATCTTCAACCTGCAGACGACCGGCCTGACGACAGGAACGTACCAACTGAATTTCAGCGCGTCCGGCGATCCGGTTACACACAACGTTCACTTCGCCATCAGGTGATCGTCAAACCGTTTGGAGTCATGGTGTCGATTCCACGCATGGATGCTTCGATTCTCGGTCCTGGCGATGTTCCTGTCGGCGTTCTTCTTTGCGACGAGGTCGACGTCAAACCCTGCGCCAGGCAAATCAAGCGTCGATCACGATTTGGCGGCCTCGCGATCACTCGAGCATCACCGCGTGTAACGCCGGTGGTTCGCGATAGCGATGATTAACTGATAATCAAACAACTTATTTCTGGGATCAGGTTTCACGTTCAGGTAGCTCTCACCATGCGCAGATTCTGGTGCTCTTTTGTCAACGTCCTGGCGTTCTGCACGTTAACCGCTGTCAGCGCCTGGTCTCAACCTTCGATTACATCCATCCAGATAGCCCCGGCGGACGTGAGTCTTCCGGTATCGGTAACGCAGCAATATACGGCAGCCGCGCTCTTGAGCGACGGCACGTCGCGCGACGTCACAGCGTTCGTTGGCTGGTCATCAACCAACGGGAACATCGCCAGGATCGACGCGAACGGGCTGGTCACGCCGAGGAGGCCAGGTTCGACGACGATCAGCGCGACGCTTGGCACAGTGACAGGCTCGACATCGCTGTCAATTTCGTTGGCCGTATTGACGGGGATCACCCTCTCGCCTTCCGCGACTACGGTAGGTGCCGGCTACAAAGTCGCGTTCTCGGCAAGTGGATCGTTCAGCGATGGCAGTACACATGACGTCACATCGATCGTTGCGTGGACGTCTTCAAATAATTCAGTCGCCACGATCAAAAATGCGGCGATGACCGCCGTCGGGCCCGGCTCGGCGATGATCACAGCCTCCTTTCCAGGCGCCACGCAGGGGACGGCACCGGTGACCGTGACGTCCGCAGTGTTGACAGCATTGACCGTGTCGCCACCAAACCTGACGGCACCTTCGTTTGCCGCTGTTCAATATCGCGCGGTCGGATCTTTCAGTGACGGCCGATCAACGGACCTCACGAACGGCGTCATCTGGAATTCCTCGAACACGGCGGCCGCGACCATCGGCAAAACCGGACTCGCGACACTGAATTCATCGGGGACGGCGACAATCTCGGCGACGGCCGCCTCGATCTCGGGCGCGACAACGCTCATCGTGACACCGGCAGTTCGATCGGTCGTCGTGACATCGCGTACAGCCTCGATTCCCTTAGGGACAACGCAGCAGTACGTGGCGACGTGTAACTACATCGACGGGACATCGCGCGACGTCACGTCCGCGTCGACGTGGTCGTCTTCGGCACCGGGCGTTGCGACTGTTGGGCCGGGCGGTCTGGCGGCGAGCCACGCGCAGGGCCAGACGAATATCGCCGCTTCTTACTTCGGCGTGACGAGCGCGTTCGTAGCGCTCACGGTGACGCCACCAGTGCTGACGAGCATTGCCATCATACCGAACGCGGCATCAGTGCCGCTTGGCCTCACGAAGCAGTTAAGGGCGACGGGCACCTACAGCGACGGCAGCGTGCAAGATCTGACCGCGACGGCGTCGTGGGTCTCGAGCCCTCCGGGCATCGCGACGGTTTCGGCAGGCCTCGCGACAAGCCAAGCAGAAGGTACGACGACGATAAGCGCGTCGGTCGGAACGATCGGCGGCGGCGCCTCGCTGACCGTCGCTCCGCCTGCGTTGGTCAGCGTCGCGATATCGCCAGCTGGACCCACGATGGCGCCCGGAGGATATCAGCTCTTCCTGCACCTCGTCGGTACGTTTACGGACCGATCGACTCGTGAAGTTCCTGGAACCTGGAGTTCATCGGATAACAGGGTCGCGGCGATTGACGGCTTCTTTGCAGTAAGCGGCCAAGCCGGCAGCGTCACTATCTCGGGAACGCCGACTTCCGGATCAGTGACGCCAGCCACGACAACGTTGACCGTCGCCGTACCGCCTGCAGGCTACTTTGCGTTGACCAATCCTACCAATGTTGGACGAAGCGGACACAGTGCAACGCTGCTGCGCGACGGCCGCGTGCTGATTGCCGGAGGCAATAGCTACCCCGACAACCTGCGGCAAGTAACCGCCGAAATATACGATCTGGCAACGGGGACGTTCGCAAGGACTTCGAGCTCATTGAGCGAGGCGCGCGCCAATGCCAGCGCGCTGCGACTACCCGATGGCCGCGTGCTCATCAGCGGCGGATACGGCGAGTCGGGATATGCGCTCGCGACGGCCGAACTCTACGATCCTGCAACCGATGCGTTTACGCCGACCGGCAGAATGAACCACGCACGTTCGACGCATGCGTCCTTTCTCCTTCCCAATGGCAAAGCCTTGATCGTCGGTGGCGATTCCGCCGTTGCCGAACTGTACGATCCCGACAGCGGTACGTTCTCACTTGCGGCATCGATGAGTGCGAGACATCTGGGCGGGGCCGCAGTGCAGCTTCCTGATCGCTCCGTATTAGTCGCCGGCGGCGACGCGTACTCGACGCTCAGCGAGGTCTACGATCCGGCGACGGCGAGTTTCCATGCCGTCGGGTCGCTGAATACGGGTCGCGTCGGACCGAGCGGCAGTCTGCTCGGAAATGGACTTGTACTGATCGCCGGCGGTGTGGACTTGAGCGGCTACCTGACTTCGGCGGAGCTCTTTGACCCCCGCACGGGCGTATTCCGTTCGACAGGCAGCATGTTGAACGCGCACGGCTACGCCCCTATGGTGCAGCTGAGCAACGGGAACGCGTTGATCATCGAAGGTTTTGACGCCGAGATGTTCGATTATGAGTCGGAGACGTTCGCGCAATCGGCTCCGTCACATAAGTATCACGAGCAGAGCGATCTGACGTTGCTCGATGATGGAACCGCACTTGTTGCTTCGGGTTTTCTGCCGGATTCCGAGATCTACCATCCGAGCGCAGCAGCGACTCTCGTCGCCCTGACCGTTACGCCGATTCCGCCGACTGCCCCGTCGCTCTACGTCGGCGCTCACCAACAGTTCGTCGCGACCGGCACGATGGCCGACGGTTCGACGCGCGATCTGACAAAACTCGTCGCGTGGGGATCGAGCGATCCGACGATCGCGAATATCAGTGCAGGACTCGCGACCGGCTTTGCGGCAGGACAGATCGCGGTCAGCGCCAGCTTCGGAGCGATAATCGCCTACGCGTCGCTGGCCGTTACGCAGCCTCCCGTGTACCGACTCGAAAGTCGCGGCTCGCCGGACGATTTTACGCCTGCGGTGGCCACCATACAGGCGGATGCGACACAGTCAAGCTGGGCGTACGACAATGTTTATGGAAGTTGCTTCATCTTTTGCGGACCAAACGGTACGAACGATCAGTCCTCTGGTGTCAGCTCGAGCTCTGCCGCGACTCCATTCGAACTCTTAGTCACCGCGCCGCGACTGCCTGACGGGGCTGTTTTGCAATCCGCGGTACTAAAGCTGCACACGGTTCTATCAACTTCACATACGTCGTATTCGCAGACGGCCTGCTACACGAGTTACAACGGTATAAGCGGACAGGCTACGTGTGACTCGTTCTCGTCTCGGATTGATGACTCGGGCACGGTGTTTTCGGCGTTGACGACGCCCGCCGGGACGACGTCGCTTTCCGGCGCTTCCGGCAGCCAGGACGTCGATCTCCTGGCGCTTGGCCTCGGCGGCATTCTCGGCGCCGGGACGACGGTCACTATTTCAGGCTCGACTTATGTGAACGGGAGCGGCTGGGCAGACTGGCAAAACCCGAATTGCGGAAATTACTTCAACAACTTCGTCTACATTCGCGAGTGTCGCGGCGGAGGGTATGGGTATGGTGACTGGGTGTCCGCGAACACGTACCAAGTAGTGACGTACGTGAACGATGCGGTCCTCGTGGAAGCGTATTCAATGCCGAGGCCGATCGTGAGCCTGGCCATCACGCCCGCTCAATCGAGCACGACCAAGTTTTTCGACGGCCTCCCCAATCAGGCCGTTCAGTTTAGAGCGTCAGCCGCATTCGACGACGGCAGTACCCAGGATGTAACCGCGCTTGTGAACTGGTCATCGTCAAATGCAGCAGCCGCCCTAATGGGTACTCCCCGGGGCTTCGCGTACCCGGGCCGTTGGGGCTTGACCACGATTTCAGCGTCATTGAACTCCACAAGGACTTCGACGCCTATCGTCGGATCGGCAACGCTGATGGTCACTAGCTTCGACAATTCAGGAATGATTGTTTCTCGCCGGAGACACGCGGCGACGCGGTTGAACGACGGACGCGTCCTAATCAGCGGCGGCGATTTTGCGGACCACAGCTTAGAGATTGACGGTCTCGGCTCAATTCCTCTCGTGGCAACGACTGCAGCGCCACGGGCTGGCCATGCGTCAACGTTGCTGAATGACGGGCGCGTGTTGTTGAGTGGAGGGGGCAGCAACGGTTGCGCGCCGCCAACTCCGTGCGATAGTGCGGAAGTGTACGATCCAGCGACCAACGCGACGACACTGACTGGCAGCATGAGCGCCAGCCGCATCTTTCACACAGCTACGCTGCTGAACGACGGCCGCGTGCTCATTGCCGGCGGATCCAACTCGACCGCGCTCGCGACGGCAGACATCTACGATCCCGCCAGTGGCACATTTACTCCAACCGGTACGATGAATATCGCCCGCGCCGAGCATTCGGCGACGCTCTTGAACGATGGACGAGTGCTGATTTGTGGCGGAGATACGATTGGCAGCGCGGAGATCTACGATCCGCTCTCGGGAACGTTCACACCGACAGGAACGATGAGTGTGATTCGACACGCCCACACTGCGACTCTTCTCAACGATGGACGGGTCCTGGTCGCGGGCGGCCGTAGCGATCGGTCTTCGGTCGCGTCTGACACCGCGGAACTCTATGATCCGTCGACCGGTGTGTTTACGCCCACCGGCACGATGGTAAGCGGACGATCATCTCATCGCGCCACGCTTTTGAACGACGGATTGGTATTGATGACGGGCGGAATCGGAGATGCTACGATGTCGAACACTGCCATCAGTGCTGTAGAACTTTACGACGTCGTGAAAGGTGTATTCCTTCCTGGCGGCGCGCTGCGAAACGCGCACTACGAGCACACGGCAACTCTGTTGAATGACGGCCAGGTGCTGATCGCTGGAGGTCTCATCAACAGTGCAACGGTTCTCGATATAGACCTCGCATTTTCGGACACGAACTTCACGACTGTCACTGTGAGTCTTCCGGAGCCTTCAGTCGCCGTCGGAACGGCGGCGACGATGAGGGCTACAGGGATCGATACTTACGGCAATGCTGAAATCCTCCAGTCCGTGAGATGGTCATCGTCCGACTCTCGCGTCGCAACCGTCACAAACGATGAGACAAACAACGGACACGTGTACGGCGTCGCTCCGGGGATGGCGACGATTACCGCATGTGTCCGGTCCGTCTGCGGTTCGACCACGGTGACTGTGCAGGAGTGAGAGTCCACTCCTTCAAGTTGCCGTGCCCTGACACGTTGCGGCCCGAAGCAGCAAATGCTGATTTCATAATGAGAAACGCGCATCGATGGAACACGTGGCCGCCCATACATTTACCCCTGGCATTGATCGCGGATCGAATGCTGCAATTGGCACCGATACGGGCACTGGTGGACACGATTCCGACCGTCTTGGTGCGGATTTGCGTCGTCGAGAGGTAGGCTCCAAGGCTGTTTGCGCGTGCCCGGTATGACGCATACGGTCGCATGCGTTGCGTGTGCGGTCTACGTCACTCTGGCTGCGTGCGGTTCGACCTCTTCACCGTCGCCGGCGAGTCCGACTGCAGACACTCCGATTGAGCGTTTCGTTACACAAGTTGCGACCCCAGACGGCGCCGTCGCGACAGAACAGTCCGAAGCGCCGCCGAGTCCATCCGGTGGCCCTTCCGTCGCCGTGACAACATCGCCGTGCGCCTGATCCGATCTCGTGGACGGGTTGGCTATGCCGTCGATCTTTGGTCTTTCTCTGAGAACAATAATGCGTGCCGCGCGTTTTTCGAATTCAGCCGGACTGATCTGACCGATCGTCGGGTGACGACGACGCCGCTGGTTGTAGAACACTTCAATGTAGTCGAACAATTTCATCTTGGCCTCGCCACAGCTGGCGAACCGATCGGCCACCTCGCTCGTCAGCGACGAGAAGAACGCTTCCATCACCGCGTTGTCGTGACAATTGCTGCGACGGCTCATCGCGCAGGTAATACCGTGCGCATCGGCCGCTCGTAGTCCTCGCTGGCGTACGTGCAGCCCTGGTCGGAATGGTGCAGCAGTCCGCCCGTGGGACAGCGTCGCTTGAGCGCCACCTCGAGCGCCTTCAACGTCAGGTGGCGATCATTGATCGCGCTCACCGCCCATCCGACGACGAACCGTGAGAACCAGTCGAGAATCGCGCATTCACCGCGATCCGGGGTGCGGAAGCGATTTGAATGCACCACCATGAGCGACCACGGCCCAGCCCGTCGCGGGCTCCCATACCGCCCCTTGCTCGCCGCAAACGACGCCCGGACGAGCACCTTCAGCTGTCGATCGCGCGTCGTGTGCGCCGATTCGGGCCGGTCCCGCCACGCGTAGAAGCCGCTGCGCGTCACCGGAGACAGCGCACAACAAAGGTGAGCGAGTGGTGCGCCTTCGCCGCACACGAGCGCTCGCTTCCAAGCTCGCTCGAGAACGGAGCACTAATGTTTACGAGCTTGTGAGAGCGCGTGCGATAAGCGCGTTCTAGGAGTCGATTTGTGTCAAGTTTTCGCGAAATTACGCGAAATTTCCGCATAACTAGTTGACACAAAATCGCTTACAGGTTGGCGGAGAGGGTGGGATTCGAACCCAACAAGCGCCTTATGAATCAATGACTTGCGTGAATTCCATTGCTGACAATGCCGGGATTGCCAGCGTTCCCGCCGCACATTGCACCGATTGCACCGACGGATGAGTTTAGTCAGCGTGTCGTGAAAAAGCGAGCCCGGGAGCGCCTGCCGAAAACGGACGGCCATCTCGCGTGCTATCGTACCCGGATCGCCGAACGCCCAGAATCGGTCCGGATTGAATGTTTGCGGATCACAGGCAAGAAAAAGGACAACCTCTAGGAGGAACGATCGAGTCTTGCGCGTCCGAACACGGGTGGAAGATTGACCCGTCGCGGTCCGTCGATCAAGCAACGGGACATTTCGCCGCCCAACGCGTTCCCCGGACCTTGCAATTATCGGAGCGACGTTGGCGTCATCGAAATCATCTTTCGATATGGCAACCCTCCTCGCCTATTCGATACATCGAAGTACCACGTGTTGCCGAATGTGAATGCATAGCCATTATGGGCGTCTCTTCCCCAGACGTACTTGGTCACGGACGCGAAATAATCGACGGCGCCCGTTGAATACGCGAGTCCTCCGGCGATCTGCCAGTATTGCGTTCGAAGTAGTCGGTCGCGCTGTGCGACGCGTTCCGGTGTGTTCAGCTCACCAGGCAGCGGGAAAGGATCGCCGGACGGAGAGCCGGTGCGCAATCCGCCGTGAGTGTATTGCCAGATCGCTGACCCGCGGAGAAACAGCGATTTCAGCGGATAGCCCACATCGAAGAACCCATTGCTGCGATCGATCTTGACCGTGTCGAGAGCTTTCTCGACGAACGCGCGGGTATACGCCGCCTGGACGCTCATCTTCGGCACGAACTGCGTCAGACGAGAGCCCACCGTGATCCCGACCTGCGCCTCCTGAAGATTCCGACCGACGACGGCCTCTCCTTGGTACGCGTAGTTGTGAGTCGGCCGTTCGTACCGGAACGTTGGCGTGACCGCCCATACGCCGTTGCCGAGGCGATAGCGGATTCCGACGGAAGCATCCTGGATTGACGAGTGCCAGCAGGCGCACTCGTCGACAGGCAGCTGCGAAGGGGACGGTATCGCGCCGGTGTACTTGACGAATACATACGGCAATCCGACGGCGGCTGCCAACCGATCCGTCACGCCGTACTCCACCTCCACAAGCGCGCTTGCGCTGACGCTTTGCCCGATCTCGAGGAACAACCCATCGCTGAGCCGGTGCCCCGTGTTGTCGATGGCCTGAGCGGCCACTGTGATGGATCCAATACCCTCTGGAGGAGTGAACGCCTGAGCGGCAGCGATCGATGGCGCGCACACACACGGCGCGACGAACGCCGCCGCGATGAGCAGTCGGAAGGTCCGCTCCACTGCCGACGGTTACGAGCGGCTCAGCGTCCTGCGGGCGTTCTTGTCGCGCTGCTCCACCGCTTTATCAATTGCCTCGAGCAGCGAGCGCGGTTTGGGAGGAGGATCGATTGTCACCAGCACTGCGTGGTCGGCGTTCCCGCCGAGAAGCTTTTCGACGCCAGCAGCCACTCCGGGGGCCGCAAGGACAACATCGAATCTCCCTCCTGCCAGGATGGCGGCGAGCTGCTCGGGAGTCTCGACGAATGTGGCACGATGCCCTTCCTGTTTCAGGACGGACTCGGCATGCATGCTCTTGAGAGCGGCAGTGAGTCCGGATGACGGATCCGCGTAGATCAGAACCGTCGCTGCCCGCGCATTCGGCGGCCGTTGGTAGCGTGTCCCTCGGGCCAGGCACAAAAACTTCTCTCCGCACGCGAGAGGCTCGACGCCCGTCGTCGTCACTATGGCAGCGACGATCAACACGCCGGCGATACGATATTTCATTGAACCTCCCGGCAGGCCGGACCAGCTTGTGCGGAGCCGAGCCTACCACAAACCAGACTGCAGCCTGCGAATCAAGGAATGCCGACCGCGTGAACGGCCGCCGCAAAGCGTCGATCGTCGCGGACGCGATCCCAGGCGCGGTCCACCTTCAGGAGAACGAGCATCGGACAGCGTTCGGCCACGGCGGCCGTGAGGCTCGCGAACGCCTTGTCGCGATTGCCCACCTGCGCGTACAGGCGTGCGAGATCGAGAGGAGAGACGTATCGCTCTCTCGCGAGCGCTTCGACATCGGCCAGGCGAGCGCGCGCGACCGCCTCCTGGGCGGCCTCGTAGTCCTCGTCGGTTCGCGCCGCCGCGAGCGCCCGCAAACCGACTTCTTCGCCCGTCAGTTGATACGCCTTTCGGAGCGCATCGATCGCGCCATTCAGGTTGCCGAGCCGGCTGAGCACGTCGGCGAGTCCGAACAACGCGCGCGCGTGCGACGGCTCTGCGAGCACGATCGCCCGGTAATCGGCAATCGCTTCGGCCAGCCTGCCGGCCTGTGCGAGGAAGTCGGCCTTCATCACCCGCGACTCCAGGTTGCCGGGATCCATGCGCAGCGCCTTCTCCGTCACCGCGACCGACTCGTCGGGACGGCCGGACGCCCAGAAGAAAAAGGCGATAGGATGAAACTGAGGTCGAAGCAGCACTCGCTCGTCGGCGCTCAGTTCGCGGAACTCCCGCTCGGCGCCCGGCCAATCCCATTCATAGTAAAAACGATAGCCTGCAAGTGCCGTACGCGCGGCGACATTGCCGGGATCGAGCTCCAGCGCCTTCCGAATCTCCGCGACTGCCTGCGGCCATACGTTACGGGGCGGTTCATAACCATTTGCTGCACTGGTGCCGTACGTCATCGACAGACCGAGATGCGCGTCGACGAATCGCGGATCTTTCGCGAGCGCCTGCTCGTAGAGCCGCCTCGCCTCGAGCACGTTTTCCTCGATTTCATCGCGAAGCAGGAAACGAGCTCTGAGGAACAGCTCGTATGCCTCCGTATTGCTGGTGCCGTGTTGGGCCAGCGCCTGTTTTTCGGGTTTAGAAAGATGCAGGCGCAATCCGGCGGCAAGTTCCGATGCGATGCTGTCCTCCACGTCGAGCAATTCAGTCGCTGGCCGGTTGTACTTCTCACCCCAGAGCCGTGCGCCCGTGGCGCTGTCGATGAGCTCCGCGGCAATTGAAATGCGGTCGCCCCGCCGCGCCACGCTGCCCGTTACAACCGCGCCTACGCCAAGCTGTTGTCCAACCATTCGAGGATCGGCGGAGCCTTTGAAGCGAAACACCGTTCCTCGCGCCATGACCTTCAAGGATGGGACGAGCGACATCTCATCGATGAGACTGTCGGTGAGACCGTCGGCCAGGTACTCGGCGTTCGGATCCGTGCCGGCGTTTTCGAACGGCAACACGGCAAGTGAGGCGATTGGTGTTTTCAAGAGACGCAAGCCGATCCACATCGCGCCGGCGAGCGCCAACGCGACGGCTGTCGCGATCACGACGGCGCCGCGTCGCGGGACCCATCGTGCCGTCGGCTGCGCCGGCGCAACGCTCGCTGGTGGCGGCAATCCGTCGCTGGCGACCCTCGTCTGGAGCGACTCGAGCTCCGTGGCGAGCTCGCGCGTCGACGCGAATCGATCATCCGGACGCTTGGCGAGACAGCGCGCAACGACCCGCAGCAATCCTTCAGGGATCCCGCTGCGCATCGCTGCAAGCGGGACGGGGTCTTCCCGGATGATCGCCGAGAGCGTCTCCGCAGCGGAGGGTCGTACGAATGCGCGCTGGCCGGCGAGCATCTCGTAGCAAATCAACCCGAACGCGAACTGGTCGGATCGAACGTCCACTGGCTGTCCCGCCGCCTGCTCCGGCGACATGTAGCCGACGGTCCCCAGAATCGCTCCGTCGACTGTCACGGGCCATGTGACGGTAGCGTCGTGCAATGCCCCTTCGAGCGGTGCAGCGAGCGTCTGCCGGGCAAGACCGAAGTCGACAATCTTGCTGCGTCCATCCGTGGCGAGCATGACGTTCTCGGGTTTGAGATCGCGATGGACGATCCCTTTCGCGTGCGCCGCCGCGAGTCCGGCGCTGATCTGCGAAGCAATTGACAGCGCGTCAGGCAGCGGAAGCGATCCACTGGAAAGAATCTGCCGCAGCGTCTTTCCCTCGACCCACTCCATGGCGATCCAGGACACGCCCTGGGTCTCGCCCACGTCATATACGGTGACGATCGCGGGATGATTGAGCGCAGAGGCCGCCCGGGCCTCGAGCTCGAAACGGTGGCGACGCGACGAATCGCCAACGAATGTCGAAGAAATTACTTTGAGGGCCACCTCGCGCCCGAGTCGCGTATCGCGCGCGCGATACACCTCTCCCATGCCCCCTCTTCCGAGAAGCGCTTGGACTTCATAAGGCCCGAGATGGTCGCCCGGCTGAAGTGGCATTGATTACTTCGATCGAACTTCGCAACAAACGTCTGCAAGTCTTTGTCGACTTGCGATTACCACGATGCGGTTGCGCCGAAGAGCCCACTCGCGTTCGCCGCCACGACGGCGACAATCTTGTACGCGCCCGAGGCGCTGCCGACGGTCAGCATCATCGTGCCTGCGTTTCGGTCGAGCCGAGGCCGGTGACGGCTCGGAACGTCAACATGAATACGCCGATGCGGATCTCGTCGCCGTCGATGAGTTGCGCCCGCGCGGTCACCGTCTGGCCGCGCAAGTACGTGCCGTTCTTGCTGCCGAGGTCCTCGAGCGTGGCGCCGTCGGCCCGTATCACGATCCTCGCGTGATGGCGCGATACGGTGGGCGAGGTGAGCGAAATCGTCACCATCGGATCACGTCCGATCACATGCTCGCCCTGGGCGAGCGGCGTCTCCCGTCCGTTGCAAACGATCCAGGTGTTGATCGGTAACCCGGCTGATTCGTCGGTCTGCTGCGCGTCGGCGGCGAAGGCGTAGCCGTACGCATGCACGGTCCGGATGAAGCGCGCGTCGCGCCCGCGCTGCCCGAGCGCCTGCCGCAGCTCGCCGACCAGGCTCGCTAGCGTCGCGTCCGAGACGAACGTCGACGGCCAGAGTCGGTCGTGAAGCTCGCGCTTCGAAACGGCGCGCGGACGCGTCTCGACGAGCACGCAGAGGAGCTCGTACGCCTTGGGTGAAAGATGGACAGGTTCTTGATCGGGTCCGGCCAATAGCTGCCGCCGGTCCTCGTCGAGCGTGAACGGCCCAAACGAAACGCGACGGAGCATCCCCAGAATACTCCCGAAAAATTCCCCAAGCTCTCCAAAGACTCGAAGCGGCTGCGTTCGCAGATTAAGGCGCAAGGAGGGACGGCAATCCGCTGCCGGTCGCCGTCTTGCGCCAGATGCTGTACACCAGTTTTACCGCGTCGGGCAAGTATTCACACGTTCGCGCCGCATCGGTGGTCGCCGTGCTCGCGTGCTGGACAGCCGCGGGCGCGGAACCCGTCGTCGGATTCGAAACCGGTCTCGGTCGTGTTCGATCGAGCAACGTCGCGATCCTCACGATGCTCAGTGAAGGATCGGAACGGTCGCCTGCACTGCAGGCGCTCGTGGCCAGAATGAGCGGATCAGACGGCCTCGTGTACGTCGAATATGGTTATTGCGCGTTCGGCCATCTCAACGCCTGCGTGCTGCCGTACCTCGTCGCCGCACAGGGCCAGCGGTATCTTCGCGTCCTCATCTCGCCGGACAGCACACGGGTGAGCCCTGACCAGCGGCTCGCGCTCATTGCCCACGAACTGCAGCACGCGATCGAGATCCTTGATGACAGAGACGTCGTCGATGTGCTTTCGATGCAGACGATGTTTCGGCGTATCGGGATACCGCTCGTTGGAAGGGAAGGATATGAAACGACTGCCGCGCGTGCCGCCGGCGACAAGGTGTACGACGAACTGACGCGATCCAGCCGCCGTCGACGACGATCCGGCGGACGGCGAAGCGCCGGCTATTTTGCGCACATTGAATGCGTGCACCATATCGCGGTAGAACTCCCTACCGCTCTGTGGATAGGAGGGACAATCATATGAAGAAGATTGCGACGCGCATCCCTCTCGGGGCGATGGCCGTTGCGACGGTGGTGCTGATGGGCGGTCCCGGTCTCGCCGCCCCCGCCAGCGACAGCAACACTCAGGTCGCGAGGCTTTACGAGCTGCAGGCAGCCTTCCACGCGGCTCTCTCTGTCCGTGATCCGGTCAACGGCGACTCTGCGACTGTGATCACCCAGCGCATCCGCGACGCACTGTCGCTCTGGACGGACGACGGCTCTCTTACGCTGAACGTCCCCATCCCGGCCTTCGCGGGCAACTACGTCGGGAACGGCGACCCACAGAACCCTTCGACATGCCCGACGTTATCGGCGGACGCGTCGGCACGCGGGACGCTCTGTACTCTCTTCAAGTACGTAAGCCCCTTGTTCCAGCCTGCGAACAAGATCGTCACTCTCGCACCCGCGTACTTGACGCACTTCGACGTCCTTGGCGATACCGCAGCCGTCCACTTCCAAAACCACTTCTTTAATGTGGCACTCGGTGCCGACGGCAACCCTCTGTGGGTGTCCCGGGGGCACCAGATCTTCGAAGGCACGGCCAGGAAGGTTGAGGGTCGCTGGTTGTTCGCTCATAGTGACGTGACGTTGGCGACGCTGGTTCCTACGCCCTAGATGGCCCGATCACGAGCGTGGGCCTGCCTCCGGAGGCCTACGCTCGAATTCACGGAAGGAACGCCGACGGTGCCGTGCCAGACGGTTTGCGGATGAATGTTACAGTGCGGATGACTGGAATGATGTCATCCACGCTCATCGGCATCCCATCCTTCGTAGCGGCGGCCGCCATCTTTGCGGTGCAGGCTGGCGCACACGCGCCAATCGCTCAAACGACTTCATCAGTGTGGGGCGGTGTCTACGCTGCGGCGGAGGCCGATCGTGGAAAGGCCGCCTACGCCAGGCATTGCAGCCGATGCCATGGAGACGATCCCGTGAACGGCCGCAATCCGCTCTCCGGCGATCGTTTTGCCGAGCACTGGGAGTCGCGGACGCTCGCCGATCTGTTTCACCGCATTCGCGACACCATGCCGCCAGGGGACGCGTTCAGCGTCGGCGAAGCCGACAAGTTGGACATCCTGGCGTACCTGCTCCAGCAGAACGGATTCCCGGCAGGCCATGCCGAGCTGCCGTCTGACGGCGACGCGCTGGCGACAATCCAGATCACCGGGAAAAATGGGCCGATTCCGGTTCAGACGGGCACGGTCGTCCGGACGGCTGGCTGTCTCGAGCTGCGCGACGATCGCGAGTGGGAATTGACCAACGCGACCGAACCGGAGCGCACGGCACTCGGCGTCGCCCTGCCGGGGAGTGGCCGTCAGCCTTCGCCGCGATCCGGTGCACGGACGATCGTCCTGCTGAATCCGTTTCCCAGTCCGATCGCCCATCGCGGCCACCGCGTCGCGGCCACAGGATTTCTCGTACGACGCGCCGACGGCGATGCCGTCAACGTCGTCTCGATCGAGATGCTCGAGCCGTCGTGCGCGCCGTAGCGCCGGCTACGCCGCTGCGCGCGGCGCGAGCACCCCTCGGGGCTCGTAAGGCCAAGAATTTCATCGGCCACACGTCCAATCGCCACCCGGTACGGGCATACTGTAACCCTTAGATTGCAGGCGTCATGTCGCGGCGGAGGCACATGACTAAGCTCTTCCCTTTCGCGAGGGTGTTGACGGTTGGGTCCGGCGCAGCCGCGGCAATTCTCTGCGTTTGCCTCGAGGTGCACACGTCTGCACAGCAGGCACGCTCGGCCGCCGGTGCGGTCACACCCGCCTCGAGCCCCCGTCGTCTGGTCGATCGGTACTGCGTCACGTGCCACAACGAACGCCTCAAAACGGCAGACCTGAGGCTGGACCGGCTCGACGTCGACAACCCCGGGGCTGACGCCGAAGTCTGGGAAAAGGTCGTGCGCAAAGTGCACACGGGCACGATGCCGCCGTCCAACGCGCCGCAGCCTTCTCAGGATGACCGGCGGGCGCTTTTGACATGGCTTGAAACGTCGCTCGATGCAGCGTCCGCCGCCAGACCGAATCCCGGCCGCACGGACACGCTGCGCCGCCTGAACCGGACCGAGTATCAGAACGCCATCAGAGACCTGCTGGCTCTCGACATCGACGCCGCCTCGCTCCTGCCAGCCGATGACAGCGGTCACGGTTTCGACAACGTGACCGTCGGCGACCTGCCGCCGACGCTCCTGGACCGCTACATCTCGACCGCGCAGAAAATCAGCCGCCTGGCGATCGGCAGCACCGAGTCGTCGCTTCAGAGCGACATCATTCGCCTGCCGGCCGATCTCACGCAGGAAGATCATCTGCCCGGCCTGCCCCTCGGCACGCGCGGCGGCGTGTCGGTATCGCGCACGTTCGTCCGCGACGGCGAGTACGAGATTCAGGTCTGGCTCTCGCGCGATCTGGGCGGAAACGTCAGCGGGTTGCGGGAGGCGCGAGCGCACGAGCTCGTGGTGCTCGTCGATCGGCAGCAGGTCGCGAGCTTCAAAGTCGAGAAGCCCGCCGGCGGAGACGATACGCAGCTGGACAAGGATTTGAAAACGCGCGTCACCGTGTCTGCGGGCCCGCACGAGATCGGCGTCACATTCGTCCAGGACGGCTCATCGCTGAACGAGTCGCCACGGCAGCCTCTGCGCGCGCATTACAACGACAGGCGCAATCCTTTTGTCGCGCCCGCTATCAACCAGATTTCGCTGACGGGACCGTACGAGGCGAAAGGTGCGGAGAACACGCCGAGCCGCCGCCGCGTGTTCGTGTGTCGTCCCGAATCGGTGCCCGGCAAGGAAGAAGCCTGCGCCAGAACGATTCTCACCACGCTGATGCGGCGCGCGTATCGCCGGCCGATCGCGAAAGCGGACGTCGAGGGTCCGATGGCGTTTTATCGCGAGGGCCGGGCCGAGAAGGATTTCGACGCTGGAATCGGGAAGGCGTTGAGCGCGGTGCTCATCAATCCGGAATTCCTCTTCCGCGTGGAAAGCGAACCAAAGAGCATCCCCTCCGGCGGTGTCTACCGAATCAGCGATCTCGAGCTGGCATCCCGCCTGTCGTTCTTCCTGTGGAGCAGCATCCCCGACGATGAATTGCTCGCTGCGGCGATTGATGGCAGGCTCAGTCGCCCCGAGGAGCTCGAGAAGCAGACGCGCAGAATGCTCGCCGATCGGCGCTCGTTCAACCTCGCAACCAACTTCGCCGGCCAGTGGCTGCGCCTGCGCAATCTGGATGCGGTCAATCCGAACGTGAGCCTCTACCCGGACTTCGATGACAACCTTCGTCAAGCGTTCCGGCAGGAGAGCGAGCTCTTTTTCGACAGTGTGCTGCGCGAGGATCGCAGCGTGCTCGACCTGATCAAGGCGGATTACACCTTTCTGAACGAGCGCCTGGCCAGGCACTACGGAATTCCAGATGTCTACGGCAGCCGCTTCCGCCGCGTCACCCTGGGACCCGATAGCCATCGCGGCGGCCTGCTGCGCCAGGGCGGCGTGCTGGCCGTGACGTCGTTCGCCACGCGAACGTCGCCGATCATTCGCGGTGTGTGGTTCCTGGGCAGTATCTTCGGTGCGCCGTCGCCGCCTCCGCTCCCGAACGTGCCGTCGCTCGACGAGGGCACCGTGTCCGCCAGCCTTCCAATGCGCGAGCGGCTGGCCGCGCACCGCAACAATGCCGTGTGCGCGAGCTGTCACCGGACGATCGACCCGGTGGGCTTCGCGCTGGAAAACTTCAACGCCATCGGACAGTGGCGCGATCACGAGGCCAACGACGTGCCGATTGACGTGTCGGGCGCGCTGCCGGGAGCCGGCGAGCTGCACGGCGTGGCGGGCCTCGAAGACGCATTGTTGAAGCGTCCCGAGCTGTTTGTCGGAACGCTGACGGAGAAGCTGCTGACGTTCGCGCTCGGACGAGGCGTTGAGTACTACGATGCGCCCGCCGTCCGCACGATCGTGCGCGACGCCGGGAAAGATGGATTTCGCTTCTCGTCGCTCATCCTGGGCATCGTGAAGAGCACGCCGTTTCAAATGAGGAAGTCGTCATGATCATCACGAAAAAGGCGATACCCAGGCGCATGTTTCTGAAAGGCGCGCAAGCCGCGCTGGCGCTGCCCCTGCTCGACGCGATGATTCCCGCTGCAACGGCCCTCGCGAAGACGCCAGCGAGGCCGGTGCCGAGGCTCGGCTTCGTCTTCATCCCGATGGGATGCGATCAGACAAGGTGGAGTCCGCCGGGCCAGGCGAAGCTGACGGAGCTGTCGCCGATTCTGTCTCCGCTCGAACCGGTCAAAGACTATGTGACCGTGATGACGAACACGCGCCTGCAGAACGCGTATCCGGGCACGCATGACACATCGAACGCGGCGTTCCTGAGCGCGGCCTTCGCCAAGCACACCGAGAGCTCGGATTATTTTCTGGGCACCACCGTCGATCAGATCGCCGCCCGGCAGATCGGCCGCGAGACACAGCTGGCGTCGCTCGAGCTCGCGATGGACCTGAACCCGCTCGCGGGCGTCTGCAACAACGGGTACGCGTGCGTCTATACGAACTGCCTCTCCTGGTCGTCGCCGACCACCCCGCTCCCCTCCGAGGCGCACCCGCGCATCGTCTTCGAGCGCCTCTTCGGCGAGGGCGGCAACGCGGCCGCGCGCCGGGAGGCACTGCACAGCCGCGCCAGCCTGCTCGATTCCTTCAGCGGCGACGTCGCGCGGCTCAAGCAGCGCGTGGGCATCCCTGATCGTGTTCGCGTGGATCAGTATCTCGACAGCATTCGCGAGATCGAGCGGCAGATCCAGCGTGCCGAAGCCGCGACGAAGGATGACACGATGCCGGACCTGGATCGGCCGGTAGGCGTTCCCGCCGCGTTCGCGGATCACGCGAAGCTCATGTTCGATCTCCAGATTCTGGCGTTTCAGGCGGATATCACGCGCGTCGTCACGTTCCAGCTCACGCGCGAGCAGAGCAATCGCACCTACCC